>Ga0181600_10000034_pt1 | contig 88804 bp, 80 predicted proteins | sample 041ome_2_FD_132982 | JGI IMG/M metagenome (GOLD analysis project Ga0181600, IMG submission 132982) | Coastal salt marsh microbial communities from the Groves Creek Marsh, Skidaway Island, Georgia - 041406US metaG (megahit assembly) | ecosystem: Environmental > Aquatic > Marine > Intertidal zone... | reverse complement strand
TCAGTCAATGGCTCGAGAATTCGCCCGAGAGGCATTCTGGCAGTCCTGACCCAATCCCGCTATCTGCGCGCAACGGCGGCCCCGCCTGTTGACCGTTGCACTCACAAACCATACCGTTGGTACGACACTTATCCAGAGTCAAAATCATGGCCTCAGTCCCTTACGCACTCTCACTCGCAATAGACGATTTTAGACAACAGACCGTCTTTGACATTTGTCGGACAGAGCTGTCAGACATTGCTGAGGGAGAGGTGCTATTTCGCGTGGACAAGCTCGCGCTGACCGCGAATTCGATCAGCTACGGTTTCGCTGGGAAGTCCGGCCTGATCCGCTACCTTGATATCTACCCTGCAAATGAGGGTTACGCCAACCTACCCTGCTGGGGCTACGCCAATGTAGTCGAGTCTAAACACCCATCATTAAAGGCGGGAGACAGGGTGTATGGCTTTCTCCCCATCGCGTCTCATGTTGTTATGCAACCTGGAAAGGTAAGCCCGGGCGGATTCACAGATATACGAGCCTGTCGCGCTGTCGTGCCTGCTTTCTACAACGAGTACGCGCTAACGCACACCGAGCCCGGATATTCGGCAGAGTCCGAAGAGGCAATCATGCTATTTCGGCCGTTATTTGGCACCTCTTTCCTAATGCAAAGTTACTGCGAAGACCATGCTTTTCACAATGCAAAACGCATCATTGTGACCTCTGCGTCAGCAAAAACTGCCATGGGCTTTGGTTACTTAATGCATAAAAACTATCGCGGTGTCATCGAAACCATTGGCTTAACGTCGTCGAAAAATCTTAGCTTTGTGAAAGGTCTGAACTGTTACGATCGTGTTTTGACCTACGATCAGCTCGACCAACTCGACGTAGGCCAGAAAACAACCATCTTCGATGTAGCCGGTAATAGCGACGTGCTTGAAGCACTTCATCATCGCTTTGGAGACACCATCTCCTACTCAGGGTCTGTGGGCAAAACCCACTGGGATGCTGGCGCGTTTGGCGCCTCGAAAAAATTACCAGGCGCAAAGCCTGTGTTTTGGTCCGCGCCTGATCAGATTGCAGTGTTACGCGAGCGCATTGGATCAGGCGAAATGATGCGCCAGATGGGCGCCGCAATGGCGGATTTCCTGTTCGCAACAAAGGCCTGGATTCAAATATCGGAGGCCGTAGGGCCCGAAGAAATAACCGAAAAAATTGTCGCTCTGTTGGATGGGTCGGTCAGCGCCCAAGACGGTATCATTCTCCGACCTTGATCACACTTCACCCCGCTAAGAGAGTCAGACATCAATGTTAAGGCTTCTGAAGTACAGCACTCTCATAGTAGCGAGCCTAGTTCTGAGCTTGTTTTGGGTGGCCTACTTGGCACCGAGGCCCTCGCTTACCATCGACCCAGAAACACTGTCTGGCGACGGTTCAGGCTTGAACTATTGTGAATTGCAAAGCCTGGATGGATCTGGATTAAGCGCTAAAGATATCCCCAAAGGGAACACACCTGGCTGTGCCTACAGTCACTTTCCACTTCCCATATTGCGAGATTGCACGGAGCCGCTATCCGAAGGTGCTGACGACATTAGAGGGCTATGGCGTGCAGTGAGCGGTGCGAGAACTGGCCATGTCGAACGAGTTGAACAATGTGGTGAGCGAGTCGTTGTTACCACGGCAGGCGTCATCCATGACTACGGACCCAACAGTACGGCGGGGCTTAATACTAATGACACCGAAGGACGTGTGCTTTTTACAGCGGGAGAACGCGACTTTTGTATGCGGACGTCGGCCTCAATGATTTGGGAGGACGGTGTGCTCAACTTTTATGCCTTTGGCTGGGGTCCTAAGGTGGTTAAGCGCTACATGGAAGGCGATTTACTCGTGTGGGAGTATGCAGACGGCAGTGTCAACAAGATGGAGCGCCTGTGCCACCTACCAGAAGAACACAAGAGGCCTAAACCACGTGGACATCGCTACAAGCTGTTTTGATGAAGCTTTCTATTTCACAGGCCCATCAGCCCGTCTGCAGCGCCTGTCGCACGAGTGGAAGCTGATCATTTCCGAAATAAAGCTGGCCATCGTTGACGATCATTGTTGGCGATCCGAAAGCGCCCTTAGAAATCGCCTCTTCGGTGTTGGCTCGCAAGCGATCTTTAACAGCCTGAGTGGCAGCCGCCTCAATCAGTTCATGACCCTCAAGCCCGACACTATTGGCGATACCTGCAACCACATTAGGGTCGTCTATGTTTTTCCCTTCAGCAAAATAGGCGTCAAAAACAGCTTTTGTAAATTTCTGTAGTACCAGCTGATCGCCCTCAAGGGCGCAGCAGACCCGCATGGGGAGTACGGACTTAACGGGGTGATGCGCTGTCGGGAAATCCAGAGGAAGAGCTGCCAAGCGAGCCCACTCATGCAGCCAAGTAAAGTTATGGATAACTTTGGGGTCAGCGGGGTTAGACCTGGCGGCATACACACTCTGGTTGACCGCGTTGAAGACGCCACCTACCAGAAAAGGCCTCCAGCTCACCTCTGCACTAGTTTCCACCAGTATATCCTGGACGTTGTTAAATGCGAGGTATGTCCAAGGTGATGAAAGATCGTAAAAAAAGGTCAGTTTAGCCATGGACTAATCCCAAAACGTTGACGACTAGAAATCGGGCTCGCCATAGTCCACTCTGCTCGCATAGGTTGCAAGTCAGCTCCCCGCGATCTTTAGGTGGTGCTAGACTTGGGTAGTGATAAGGAGTGATAAATAGACACGTGGGTTGCGATCCAAGCCCTATGCGGAAAGTCAGTATAAAAGCCCTAACCGGTAGTAACCGTCCCAAGAATCAAAAGAATAAACAGTAATCCCTTAATTATTTTTTAGAGGTACTTATGCTTAAAGTCCACGGTGTTCATGGCTCGCCTTTTGTCAGAAAAGTTCTCATCGCGCTCGAACTCAAAGGTCTGGATTACGAGATGGTGGTTCAAATGCCTTTTACGGGAGATTCGGACTATAAGCAGCTCAATCCGCTGGGGAAGATTCCAACTTTGGTGGACGGCGATCTCACGCTGGGGGACTCAAAAGTTATTTGCCGGTATCTTGAGTCCGCCTATCCTGAAGTGCCGGTTTACCCGACTTCGCTACACGAAAGAGCAATGGCGGATTGGTATGACGACTTTGCGTCAGGAGCTGTTGCTGAACTCGCCGCTGGTATTTTCTTTCAGCGCTTTATGCGTCCAAGGGCCTTCAAGCAGGAGCCTGACGAGGCGCTCATTAGTAATATCATCGAGAAGAAACTACCACCGCTGCTCAGCTATATTGAAGGTCAGTTGCCGGAACAAGGCTTTATTTTCGGTACATTTACGCTCGCCGATCTGACGCTGGTCACGCCTTTCATCAATGCGAGCTATGCGGGTTATGACGTTCCTGCCGAGACCTATCCGAAATTCGCGGCGCTCTTCGAGGCCGTAAAGGCAGAGCCGGCCGTTGCCAAGATTTTGGCCCAAGAAGCCAAGGCCTTGGGTTTCGGCTGATCTGACGCCAGTGGCGATGTGGGTTACTCCCGCTTAAGCGTATTAGTGTTCATCGGATAGCCTTTGAATGGAGGCTATCCTTTTAGGGGCAAGCCCTGTGCTTTGGGGACGATGCTATTACTTCATACGCTCAAGAGTATTTTTACGGAGCCTTCTGATAAGGCGTAGTCACATCCCCTTGTGCAACCGCCGGATCTCTCTAGCCACTAGCCACAAGCGATCTTGCCCCCATATTTCGAGGTGAGTATTCCCATCAGCGTCGATTAAGCGGTAGCTTGGAACACCCCAGAGCCCGCCCTCGTACATCGAGAGCCGATTGTCCTCAAGCATCTTCTCCCACTCGGTGTCTCCCAGATGCGCTTGAGCCTCACGCCAATCAAGACCCGCAGCTTCCACCACGCGCTTAAGTCCTCGATCGTTATTGGTATTCACGCCCATCGAAAACGCATGTTTGAGAAAGCTAGATAACAACTCTGTCCCCCGCCCCAGCGAGACGGCCCAGGGATAGATCGCGTAGCACCTGCGAACTGGATTTCCAATCGGATCATGAAAGTTGCCGTACGGAACCCCTCGCCGCCGCGCCTCACGTGCCGTATCCGAAAAGATGTAAAGCCCCTTTTCACGCGTTGCCGGAACACCACGCATCACCATGGGTAGAACTGGGCGCATGACAAAATTGATACCGATGCGCTGCGCCATTGCCACAGTCTCATCAAACACAATCGATGTGTAAGGGCTTCGCAGCGAGGGAAAGAACTCAAGCGTCAGCCCTGATGCGTCGGACACACCCTCGACGGAAACGTCAGGACAAGGGGCTACAAAAGATTCATTAGGAGAACGTGAAGCACCAAGGCTCACTAGGCGCTCCTCAAGATAATGTAGCCGATCGATACCCCAGTACCACTCACCCTCGTAATAAAACATCGCGCCAGAGTAGTGCTTAAGGTTGGCGCGCAATTCGGTGCCCATATTCAGTGACGCCTCGACCTCGAAATCTGTCGCACGTCCGTGTAACTCAGCAAGACCTTCAAGTGCCTGGGCATCGTTACGCCACAGCGCTTCCCCTACTTTTGGTAAAACTGCAAGCCTCTCTTCAGATCTAACTGAAGCCGAAATGGCACCCGCCAGGTTGATGTTGTCGCTGCTAGGACTCTCCCCGTCAACAGGAAAGTTCAACCCATATTCAGATGCGATCCAAGACGCGTCGTATCGCGACAATTTCAGTAATAACGCAGCGTCGGGGGCGTTTTTACCCTCTGGGCCTCTAACGAGATGACACCTGAGCTCAATGTCATACCTCTCAGCAAATCGTTGCAAAACCTGAGCAGCAAGATAGCTGTAGCCATCCTCGATTTGGTGGAAATAGTCAACCACATGACGCCGACCCGCTTTTAGTCGAGCCCGCTCAGCCTTGGCACGACGTTTCTCAAAGCGGCTCTCACTGTTCATATGCATGGCGAGTCGAGAGGTTAGCCATCGCTGCAAGGAGGATGGATCCATGGTAGCCGCGCCACCCTGTTCTTTAAACTGCGGCTCGTCAAATTGTTGCGCCATCACTCTCTCCCTAAAGCAGCATTCTCAGGCACCCGATGGATACATTTTTGTTGTTAAATTCATCGCTCAAAGCAGGCGCGATTGGATTGTCACTAAGCGCCTCTAAACATATGGCACAGGAAATGCCATATCAATAGCAAGCTGTAATTCACCTTAGAAGATTAATGACACGGGCTAGCAGCTTCGAATCAATTTACGGTATGCAGCGAGAATGACAGCGCGCGCATCTGAAACCGATAGTCCTTGGATCTCTCGGATACGATTCCACATCTCAAAGGACAAGTAAGCGTCAGCTAGATGGCGCTCCTCGTTTGAAAGCGCTTTGATTTCTGGAATCCAGGCTTCTTTGTTGTTGCGTGATAACGTTTGATAGCGATCATAATTGTCTTTTAGTACGTGAGACGTCCATCGAAGTGATTTCGTCGAAAGTAAAAGATTTTTGTGCGTCTCGAACGCACTGGTGTAAGTCATCACAAGTGACTCGATCCGCTGCTCTAAGGCACCCTCTCGATCACCCGGGTTGAGAAAGCTCTCAAGTACGGACTCCGAGATCTGTGCGTCGACAGCCAGAAACAAACTGTCCATATCCTCAAACTGTCGAAAGAAAGAGCGAATCCCCACACCCGCTCGCTCTGCGATTTCACGGGCTGTGGGCGCAAAATTGCCGTCTTGAATCAATGCTAAAGCCGCATCAATCATGGCTCTTCGACTGCGCTCAGTGCGTTGCCGACGGCCGTCTGAGATTTGGGTCACTGTTGTCATAGAAATAAAAGAAGCGAGTAAGCCAGTGTCTGCTGAATTTGTACCACAAACTCACACTGGGCGTGAGGCTCGCTGAATGAACTAATCTGCGCTCCCTTTCTTAAAAACCAGCGATTCGATGTGGGAGCGCGACAGACGGATTAGGCCGGCAATCACTAGTTGCCAATGAGAACTAGCGCGCCACTCTCTCAACGATTCCCTCAAAAAAGCGTCCTTTGAGGATCAATAGAAGCATTTTTTTGAATGGGTAAGGGCAGCGTAGGCGAATCAATTTTCGCATTATTAACTCGGTCAGAAACTTGATGAAAAGCGACAGGATAGTCAGTTACACAATCTGCAGCCGCCGCACTCGCCAACCACCCTGCGGCGGTTTGCGCCGTCAGCAATACTGGCTGGCGATGGTGAATATGCTCAATAGTAGGTTGAGCTGCCGTCGTTACGATTGCGCAACCACTGAACGGATGATAAACACCCGCGAAACGCAGTAACTCTCCTTCTCTGTGGTGATACCAGGGCTGTTTATTTCTCGCTGAGCGCTGCCATTCATACCAGCCATCCGCCATGAAGACACAGCGTAAGCTGCCTTTAAACGAGGGCTTCTCGTCGAGGGTTTCCAGGCGCGCATTAAACAAGTGCATCGGCGTTGTCGCCCACGAGGGCGAGAGTGACCATGGCATCAGCGTGAAGCCATCGAGTCGTGTTTCAACCAACACATCGGACTGCGGCGCAATGTTGTACCTGTCAGGGACGTTGAATTCGAGCGTCGCCAAATCAGGTTTATTCGACGCCGTTAGTGTGTAGCGACCACACATCTATCTTGGCTCTCAAGCGTTTTGTGGAACTGATCCGGGTAAATCTTCGTACTAGCAGCCCTAAGTTTCCCCAAGCTAGTCAAATAAGGCAGTGCTGTGCCTGGTCGAGTCAACCGCATTGCTCTCAAGACACCTTGCTTTAGAGCGCAGAGTTGAGTATTTCAAGCGTCTTCGCCCAAGCCACTTCAGCCGCGCCTTCGTTATAAACACGAGAATCCAGCACACACCATCCATGCAGCGCCCCCTCAAACACAGTCACCTCGGCAGTGAGCCCCTCGGCAGAAAAGGCCTCTCGCAAAACTGACTTGTCATCGGGGTTGCGCTCGTCGTCGTTCTCAGCCAACGCAATCAAAAATTGACCGTTCATCTTGGAAATCAGGAGATGCGGACTGTCATCGTCTTCTGTCGCCAACGAGACAGGGTGATAGGCACATCCAGCGCCAATTCGATCCGAACACTCCGCAGCCGCGCGCATCACCATAGGACCGCCCATGCAATAGCCCATTGTTCCTATCGGCCGCGATGTATCTACCGGACTTTGTGCATCGAGCCAATCGACAAAAGCTCTTGCATCGGTTCTGTGCGTCTCTGGCGACAAATTGCGATACATCGGCAGCACCTTTTTCTGGGTCGAGGCGTCTTGAAAGCTCTCACCCGTCTCAACGACAGGCGCTACCGCATCACGATAATAGGGATTAATACAGAGTACGCTGTAACCACTCTCTGCTAACCGCGTTGCCATTGTTCTGAACGAAGCTCTCAGCGCCAAAATATCCGGCCAGATCAACACCGCAGGGTGCTTACCCTCGGATGGATAAACAAAAAAAGCGTCGCACTTTCCATCTGGCGTATTTATCATCACATTAGTCGCAGAAACCGCCTTTGCATTTGCCACAGCTGGCAAGGTAACGGCTGCCGCAGCACCCGCGGCCAGGGTGTTGAACTCGCGGCGGGTTATCGATCCAGCCCTTCCTAAATCTTCCGCATCTTGAACCGTATTTTCGTCACACATGGCATTAAACTTCTCTTCCCTTGGGAGCAGGCAGGCTAGCACAGAACAAGCGAAACCATCACTCGAGGCCCTCGCTGATGAAGTGAGTACAGTTTGAGATTTTAAGGGGAGTGAATCACTGAGTGATGGAGAGTGTTTTGCAAGCAGGCGGCGAGGCGCCATTTATCATCGCACCCTTTTGCAGATTAGCGTCGGCTCCGCCTCCGTGGTCTCACTACGTTCGACTCGAACTCGGGAGTTCGAACTCTTTTCAGACCCCACATACAAAAACACCCCCTTTCGGAGGTGTCTTTGTATATGGCCCGCCCGGAGAGATTCGAACTCCCGACACCCAGGTTCGAAGCCTGGTGCTCTATCCAGCTGAGCTACGGGCGGAGGGGCCGTCGTACTTGACAGGTCGCGAAGTCTACCACGGCTTTCACTAACATCCACTAGCGCAATGTACTTTCGTTAGTGTTAGACTCGCGTCGCCTTCGGGGGTGGGTAACTATGAACGCAAATCGAAGCTATATATCAGCGGCATTAACAGCTGATGAGAACAAAAGAGCAATAGAAAGTCACTTGCATGAAGTCCTGGAGCGGTCGTTGACACCAATGGAGCCCGGCCAAGCAAAGGTCTACATGGAACACACGGCGGTTCGCTTGGCTGAAGAAGTCGGTGCGGGCGTCACAGCGTTTCAAATGGTCGAGGTAAAGCACGCTAGCACGGCTTACATGATCCGCCTCGCTGTGCTCACAAACGGCAGTGCAATCGGTCTAGACCTAATGGACATGGAAAACGGCCAATTTTTCATCCCAGAAGTCTGTCCAGTTATTCCTCTCGAGACGCCCACTGTAAATTGAGCCCGCAAAAATCCGGTTTTAGTCGTCGCGAAACCCTGACCTTCGCAACCATAACAGGGCTTCTCGCCCTCATTCCTGTATCTACCGACTTATATCTTCCAGCCATCACAGCCATGTCTGATGCATTGGATGCTACGGTGTCGGAAGGCCAGTTAACGCTTTCAATTTTTACGATTGGGGTAGCGCTAGGCCAGCTGTTTTTTGGTCCCTTATCAGATAACTTCGGGCGACTCCCCGTGGTGCGTGCTGGCTGTTTAGCGTTTATCAGCTTTTCGTTAATGAACTCACTCGCATGGAGTATCGAGTCGATGTGGATCGGCCGCATCTTTCAGGGTGCTGCGGCGGCGAGTGGCGCAGTCATCGCTCGAGCAATGATCCGCGACACATTTGAGGGCGAACGAGCTTCACAAATCATGGCCTTGACCAGTGCGTCTATGGCTTGTGTTCCCCTCTTTGCGCCCACCGTAGGTGCTCTCATCACCGTTGAACTGGGCTGGCGATTCACCTTCATTGCGCAGGCTATATTCGCCGCAGCTGTGTTACTCGGTCTCGCCTCTTTTCAAGAGACGATAAGAAAGTCTGAAGATGGGCCGCAAAAAAAGCTGAAATTTATCGATGTGTTTTCCTCGTTTAAAGAATGCCTTTCGAACCCTTTGTTTATCGGCTATCAGCTGAGTGGCACCTTTTCGTTTTGTGGGGTTTTCGTTTACATATCAACGGTTGCCTTTTTTCTACGGGACGTTTTCAAAGTATCTACGGAGTTCTTCGGCGTGGTCTTCGCTATGACGGCGGCTGGCTTTATTGTTGGGAGCCTCTCGAGCTCACGCTTGGTTATCAAGTGGGGGACGGATCGAACCCTACGCACAGGGGCATTCATTTGCGCTGTATCAACCACTACAGCACTGGCGACTCTCGCCAGCCCCGAAACAACCATGGTCTTATTGGCGTGCATATCTATAGCTTTTTTCTTCGGTGTCGGATTGATCGCGCCTAACGCCTCTATGGGAGCAGTCTCGCTATACCCACACAAAGCGGGCGCCGCGTCTGCAGTGTACGGTAGCGTTCATTCCGTGGCGTCTGCAATCGTTGGTGTGATCGCTGGCGCGACCTACAGCGGCCGGATGTTTGAACCTATTCTCATTATGTTGGTCTGCTCGTTTGGCGCATTAATTGGCATCGCCGTCACACGCCACCACCGAACCAGGCTCGTTTGAAGCGATAAATTAAACCCCCTTGGGTAGTTAGCAGTCAGCGTGACTGCTGATACGATTTCGTTTGAATTTGCTGGGAGATAGATGATGCACGAACTCACAAGGGATATGGAAGTACTCCAGCAGGCGATTGTCCGATATAGCGTCGAGCGCGTACGTATGGATCCACCCGAGCTAGACTCCCCCTGCACACCGGAAGAGTTGTCCGCTATGGCCGGTCAAACCATAACCGCAAAGGGCCTCGGGGGTCTTGAAGCGCTTAGACTTTTTACCGACGTATTGGCGCCCGCTTGCATCTCTACTGATCATCCCAAATTTCTCGCGTTCGTCCCTACGGCTCCCACTGAAGCCTCAACGCTTTTTGATCTGATTGTTGGGGCCTCAAGCATTTGCGGTACGACTTGGCTCGAGAGCGCGGGTGCCACCTACGCCGAAAATCAGGCTCTCAGGTGGATAGCCGATCTCGCGGGCTTTGGTGCAAACGCGGGAGGAACATTTGTCAGTGGTGGGACTGCGGGCAATTTGTCAGCCTTAGTGGCCGCACGACATCAATGGCGGCGCGGTAAGGATAGTCGCGCTGCGATGCGGGGGCTTGTGATCTCATCTAAGGGTGCTCACGCGTCTATCAAGCAAGCAACGTATGTCATGGACGTGGATTTGCTCGAAGTAGGTGGTGATCGACTAACCGGGCAACATGTATCAGAGGCTATTGAGGCTCTCAACTCCGTCGATCGGGAGCGACTGTTTGCAGTTGCGTGCACAGCGGGCACAACCAATCTCGGAATCATCGATGACCTTTCAGGCATAGGCACTGTAAGCAAGCAAAACGAAATTTGGATGCACGTCGACGGTGCTTATGGCGGGGCCGGCCTTGCGGCACCCAGCGTGCGTGATCAATTCTCAGGAATAGAACTAGCGGACAGCTTCATTGTTGACCCCCACAAATGGCTATTTGCGCCCTTCGATTGCTGTGCACTTATCTATCAGAATCCGACGTTGGCGCGTGAAGCTCACCAGCAACAAGGCGCTTACCTGGAGGTTGTCTATGATGGCGTTTGGAATTCCTCAGATTACGCCCACCACCTGTCTCGTCGGGCGCGAGGCTTGCCACTTTGGTTTAGTCTAGCCACACACGGCACAGAGGCGTACGAAGCTGCGGTAGAGGAGACACTGCGCGTCGCAGGCGAGGCTGCAATCAAAATCAATGACCACCCAAACCTAGAGCTTGTTGTAGATCAGGGCTTATCAATATGTGTTTTCAGACGTCTGGGCTGGCGAGCGGACGACTATAAACGTTGGAGTGATCAGCAATTAGAGTCCGGCGAATCGTTTGTGACGCCCACTAAGCACAAAGGTGAGACGGTACTGAGATTCTGTATTGTCAATCCGCGGACCACGGTGGAGCACATTGAGGAAATTCTGGGAACTCTGTAATTTTAGCCGATTGAAAAACATTGCAGACCGACATGAATAACCCTCGATGGGAGCAGTTGCTTCGCTATCGCTACATTGAACTGATTGCTTTGTGGGAGGGCCGGTTAACCACCCGCCAACTTTGCGACACTTTTAGTATTGGTCGACAACAAGCCAATAAGGACTTGTCCAGCTATCGCCGTGGACTCACCTGCGGTGACTTGGTTTACGATGCGGTGGCGAAACATTACTACCCCTCTGATGATTTTGTGCCAACGCTGACGCGGGGGCTTGCGTCCGAATATCTTCAAATGGCAGCTCAGCAGAGCGATGTTCAACAAATACTTGGCGATCTCCCCGTCGCGAGCGCCAACGTTGAGGTCATTGCCGCGCCACTTCGGGAGGTGCCTGCAAGCCTGCTTCGTCCTATTATTCGCGCGATGGCTGAGTCTCGTCGCATCGACGTTGATTATGTCTCGCTCAACAACCCTGACCGAGAGGGGAGGATCATCGCGCCTCACACGCTCGTATGGACGGGTTATCGGTGGCATGTGCGTGCTTGGTGTGAGAAGAATCGGGATTTTCGTGATTTCGTGCTGAGCCGTTTCAGAGGTGATGCGGATTTGATGGATGAAAGCCATCACAGTGGGGCGGATGATCAAGCTTGGCAAACCCATATTACTCTGGAAATCACTCCCGATAACCGCCTTGAGCCCGATCAAAAAGAAGTCATCGCCCACGACTACGGCATGACGGATGGGAAACTTAAGCTGGCCATTCGCGCCAAATTGGCGCCCTACCTGCTACAGCTTTTGAACCTCCACGTTGGCACGCAGCTCGACGACCCGCGAGCACAGCAAATTGTGTTGGCCAACTATCAAGAGATTAGTCATTGGCTCATATAGGCCGCTTTTGATGGCTTGTTGCATCTTGAACAGGCTCACGCATCAGTGGCTCCCTACCTGTTTCAGCGTTTGAATCTCCATGAGAACAAGAAGCTACATACCTCATCAGCACAGGCACTTGTGTTGGCAAACTATCACCGGAAAAGTAGCTCGCTGATTTACACGAAGCCTCAGAATGCACGGTATTGTGAACTGGCTCACGCATCCAAGAAAATAGTATTTGCTCTGCAAATCAACTTGCTAACATGTTCGCAGGTACAGACAAAAAGTAGCTCTGATATGAATGCGGTTAGCCAAATACAGCCGGAAAGTACAAGAAACGTCGCCGAACGTAGGCTTAGGATGCCATCTATTCCTGACGATTTCTTTAGCCTTATCACGCACGAGCAGCGTATTGCCTTGAACCAAAAACAGCAGTTTGGCTGGTTTGTGAAGTTTGTACGCAGGCCTCTTTTTCAACCGCTTGAAGTTGTTCTCTCGAATCCTGACGAAAGCGAGTTTCTGCTGCTTGACACCGAGGGTGTTACTAGGCCTTTCTTCAACGTGCGCACGGACGATCTTCGCTAAAGCAACCCTACCTCTTGTGGTGTTTCTTTCGCCGAACTGACGGTTTTCGAATATCGGATCTCGGGATTCTCGGAAGCCGTCCAGTTGCAAAATAACGATGGATTGACTCTTGAGATCTTACAGCAGCCGACTTGGCCTCAGATGAGATCATTTTGTTGGACTGTGCTCTGTCAATCACTCGCGCTTTGACGTTGTCGTTCCATTGCTGGTCAAGAACATCTTGAATCACCCGCTGTGCATCGGCGTCGTAAACCGGACAAAGCACCTCCACCCGGTGATCAATATTTCTGGTCATCAGATCAGCAGACCCCAGAAGGTATTTCGGCTTACCACGGTTGTAGGCCACATAGACCCTGGGATGCTCCAAATACCGGTCAATAATACTAATCGCCCGAATGTTGTCAGAGATACCGGCGACGCCCGGTAGAAGCGAGCACATACCTCGAATAATTAATTTGATTTCAACGCCAGCCTGACTCGCCTCATATAATCTGAGGGTCAGTTGGCGATCGACAAGATTGTTGCACTTGAGGAAGAGTTGGGCCCTGAAACCATTTTTGGCGTTCGCAATCTCGCCGTCGATCAAGCTGATAATGCCTTCTCGACTGGTGTGCGGGGATACCAGAAGTTCTTTGTAATTCGGCTGTTTGTAATTGTACTTGAGGAAATCAAAGACCTTATCGATATCCTGTCCGATAACCCGATTCGCGGTCAAAAGCGTGAAGTCGGTGTATAACCTCGCAGTTTTCTCGTTAAAGTTACCCGTCCCAATATGGCTATAGCGAACTACCTCGCCGTCCTCAATACGTTCGATGAGAAATAGTTTGCTGTGCACCTTGAGACCAGGGATACCAAAGATAACCTCGATACCCGCCTCCGTGAGTCGCTCAGACCACGCAATATTGGCCTGCTCATCAAAACGTGCTGCAAGTTCAACCACAACCCGAACACGCTTTCCGTTATATTGCGCGTTAATAAGCGCATCAACGATTTGCGAATTACTCGCCACGCGATAGAGGCAGATGCGAATAGAGGTCACAGCGGGATCAATTGCAGCCGTCTTCAAAATATCTACCACGTAATCGAACGGGTGATACGGGTAATAGAGAAGGTAGTCCTTTTTCCGCAGCTCGTTAAAAATATTATGACTCGCGTCAAGCGTTGGTATGCGAACCGGCGGCAGGGGCTTGAACTCGAGATATTTGGGCCCCTCGTTGGGGAACCCGATGTAATCTTTGGAATTGTGATAACGCCCACCCGGGATCAAGCTGTCATAGCGCCCAAAGCCTAGGCGCCTGCGTAAGTGATCCAACAATGGCTCAGGCATCTCGCTGTCATAAACAAATCTAACAGCATCGGCCTTCCGACGTTGCTTCAAGCTCGAAGCCATTTTTTCAATAAGACTCTCATTAATTGACGCTTCGATCTCAATTTCAGCATCACGAGAGAACTTGAAGCAGTAGGCATTGGCGGTGCGAATATCAAAGACCCCTCGGAAGGCTCTAGGCAGACAAGCGCGGATAATGTCGTCAAGCAAAATATAGACTCTGCCTTTGGGGTCCTTGCCACGCGGAATGGCAACGAACCGACCCAGCACATCGGACGGGACCTCCATTACTGCATACTGGCTGCCCTCTTCGGTCTGGATATCAACCGCAAGGTACAGCGATTCGTCAGTGAGTGCTGGCATCGCCTGCTCATCACTGAGTAGGATCGGCTCTAAAGTCGGCAGTACTTTACTTGCGAAGTAGTCTTCCACGAACTCAAGCTGTTTAGCCGTCAGACTTTTCTCATCAATGATGGAAATATGCCGATGTCGGAGCTCAGCCATAACAGCCACTTGAATCCGATCAAAGTCGCTCTGTAATTGGACAATGCGTTGCTGAATGGTCTCCAGTAGGGCCTTCGCACGTTGGCGCTTTACACCCGTGGACACCACAATGAGACGCCGTATCTCAGCGACACGAACCCTGAAAAACTCATCGAGGTTGCTAGAAAAAATCCCGAGATATCGAAGGCGTTGAATAACAGGGACGCTTGGATTTTCAGCTTCCTGCAGCACTCTGTGGTTAAACGACAGCCAACTCAACTCACGCGGCATGAATAGCGTCTCATCAAGATCGGCCAACCGTCCATCAATAGGGTTATTCATAGCTACTTACGCTCTTATTATCTCTCTACACGTTAAAAAAACGCCTTTAACTGCGCAGTATTTGTGAATCGCATAGGTTCGGCGCCAAAATACCAGAGTGACCCGTCAAAAAATATGACGATTTCATTACGCCTCATGAAGCTAAAATAGCGTTTGTGACAAACTCCGCGGTTTCAATTGGCTTTTCCATCGGCAGTAAATGACCCGCGTCTATCATGGCCACCCGTAGGTTGGCATAACTTCGAAGGCGATCTGCCACGGCTCGCGTGATGACATACGATGACTGTCCACCCAAAATATGCACGGGCACCGTCAACTTTCGCAACGTTGACCAAAGACTCGGTGGTGATCTGTAGACACATGCCTCCCACTCACCCGAGAACCGGAGACGTACCCCATCATCGGAGGCCACATGCGCAGCTAGCACGTAATCCATTAACTCTTTGTCGGCTATAGCGGCAAAAGCACGTTTGCCTCGATAAAACTCGAATGCAGTTTGGTGATTCTCAAAATGATGTGGACGACCTAGTGCACCCTGAATCATCCTTGGTTTATTAGGCCAAAGTCGAAACGCCAACCGGGACCAAGCAAGAAAAGGAGAATTAATTGTTACTGGGTCGAGGGCTACAATACCCTTTACGAGTTCAGGTGCCTTGTGGGCTATCAACAAGCTAATTGCACCTCCCATCGAATGCCCGACTAACCACACAGGCTTGGATGCCTCGCGCCTGAGCGTCTCTATCGCGTCGACGGCGTAGACCTCCCAGCTCATAAACCTAGGTGCCTTGGCTTGCCACAGAGGCCTGTGCTCAAGCGTGCTGATCCTTGCTAACGGCGCCAGCTCGTTTAGAAAGGAGGCGTAAGTGCCCGGAGGAAAACCATTGGCGTGCAAAAAGACAATATGTTCCGACGAGTCAGCCGCATCAGAGTGTAAGGAAAGGGTTTGCAAACAACTACTCCAAGACAAACAAACGATGAGTCACTAATATCGACCCAGCCAAACCATAAGAACGATTATCCAACGGTACATACGATGAGAGGTCTCATGCGCAAATTATTAGATAGTGTGGTCCGAACCATTATACTTTGTGGCCTGCTGTTTTCCGCGCTAGCAGACGCAAAAACAGACAGCTCTGAGCTTTACGATACGGTTATTCTGGGCGGTCGGGTCATAGACCCTGAGACGCTCACTGATCGCGTGACAAATGTGGGGATTCGTCAAGGTCAAATTGCGCAGATTACGGACGATTCAATTAGAGGCAAAACCACGATCGATGCCAATGGACTCGTTGTAGCGCCAGGCTTTATCGATATTCATTCGCACACCCCCACCCGACTGGGTGAGCACTTAAGCATTTTAGACGGCATTACAACTCAGCTCGATCTCGAAGCTGGCTCCTACCCACCCACAAGTTATGGCTATCAGTTTCGCGGTGGTGCTCAACTGCATTACGGCTCGTCAGTTGGGCACTTCGCTATTCGCGGACTTGTCATGGAGGGCTCCTCGCAAAGTTACTTCTTCGATGAGACAGGATTCATCACCTTGGGTGGTGATATGTGGCGCAAACAGGCAACCCCCGCGCAGGTCGAGGAGATGCGCAAACATTTACGTAATGGCCTTGAATTAGGCGGCCTTGGGATCGGCGTACTACTGGATTATATGACTGAAGCAGTTAGCGAAAGTGAGCTCAGCATGATCTTTTCAACAGCAGCTGAGTACGATAAACCCGTCTATGTTCACGTTCGTCGAGGGATGCCGGGCGACCCTACTGGTCTCGATGAGGTAATAGCCTTAGCTGAATCGCACAGCGTCGCGACAATGATCTGTCACATTACTCACTCGGCCATGGGCGGTATTGATGAGTGGTTAGCGAAAATTGATGCCGCCAATGCGCGCGGCGCGCGAATTACTACAGAAACCCTGTCCTATCTCGCCGGCGCCACCTCGATTGCCGCTGATGTATTTGTTAATCGCGACTGGCGAGCGATATTCGATATCGATTACGAAGACGTGCAGTGGGTCCCCACTGGAGAATGGCTAGACGAAGAGCGATTCCTGCGCTACCAGCGCGATTACCCAACGAGCTCAATCAATCACCACTACGTCAAAGAAGAGTGGCTGCTCAAAGCGCTTGCATGGCCGGGAATGATGGTGTCAACGGACGCCCTCCCCGCCTTCGACATTGAAGTGAAAACAAACCCCAACATTGCAGGCACCTACGCCCACTTTCTTGGACACTACGTGCGTGAGCTTGAGGTCATGACGCTCATCGAGGGACTGCGTCGTATCACTTTACTCCCGGCACAATGGCTGGCCTTGGCGTCTGAAGATTTCTCTCGAAAGGGCCGGGTTCAGGTAGGGGCTGATGCGGACATTGTGGTCTTCGACGCCGATCAGATCGCAGCGCGGGCTCAGTATGGCGACCCTTACCAGACATCGCTCGGCATCCATCACGTTCTTGTTGGTGGCAGGCCTGTTGTAGCGAATGGAGTACAAGTGGAGGGGCGCTATCCAGGCAAACACCTTCTGGCTCCGGTCATCGCGGACTGACCAAGAGTTGATGTTTACTCGTCTTTGTAATCCGCCTCGAGAATATTTTTCTCCTTCAGTGTCTTAGTCAGCCTCTCTAAGCGAACATATGCTACAAGTCCAAACACAAAACCCAAGATTCCAAAAACTTCCATCTATCCTTACCCATGATTTGCCAATAACACAGTTCCAGAGCCTTAGAGCTTGGAGAACTCCTTGTCGAGGTCGTATCGGCTCGATGTGACATAGCGCTCCATCGCTGCAATTCGCCGCTCGGCGTCGCGCACTCGGTCGCGCGCCTTATTCATGCGCTTTCCTGGCGCTTCTGAATAGCGAAAGGCAGCGCGCTTACGATAGGTTTGCCTATCTTCGTCATATTCACGAACGACCTCTTCCTCATACACATCACCACTCCAGCGCGAGGGCCGCTTAGTGATCAAGATCCACGCGGCGACATAAAACCAAAACACGACGGATCCAGTGAATAAGAACAGAGCAAAGGCAGACAAACGCGTTACCCACGTGGGCACTTCCCAGTACTCGGCAAGCCCTGCACAAACTCCTCCAAACCAACCGTCTGAGGGATGCCGATAAAGCCCTATGCCCCAGCCGCTTTTGCGACCTTGATTAAAGCTCTGATATTGGTTGCGATTTCTCCGACTCATCGGTCACCTTCCTTTTGGTTTCGCCAAGTGGGACGATCGGCGTCCAATATGGCTTCAAGATTGACAATACGGTCCGTCATGCGATCAACGGTTTCGAGCATTTCTTCAAGCGCTTCACGATCCTCATCACTGAGTGCACGGCTTGAGTTATTGAGGCTGCGGTAATGCAATGTTATCCAGATCGGTACAACGATCGTGAGGAACACGATCATTGGGACAAACATAAACTCAAAAAAATTCACTTACTTCTCCAATGTCAAAATATAATGCGATCAGGGCGCGACTTGGCTAGCAGCTGCGTCTGGCTCATCTTCGTTGGTACTAGCAGAAAAACGATCCGCTAATAACAGCCCCAAACCTAGTGCACCCAAGATAACTGAGGCCACTAACAAGGGCTCAACACCGGCAAAGACGCCTGCGGCACCCCCGCCTACCGCTGTGGTTAGTAAAATCACACCCCAGCGACGTAATCGACCTTTGTTTTCGCGGCTGATCAGTGAGTGACTAATCTCATCCGCACCAACAACCTCACCCGAGATCCGCGACATCTGTACGAGCGCATCCAACCGCTTTTCTAACGAGTTTTGTTGGGCGCGCAACACCAAAAACACAATGATCGCAGGTGTCAGCATAAACACATAGCCCACGCCGATCGCCATGACTCCTTCCATATTTTCCATACCTTCCATCCCAATGATTACCTGATATACCGGTAAATTCTGTTTATGAATTCAAGAAAACCTGCTCGGCTATTTTCGAGCGATTTGCGCACCTGACGAGGTGTCTGAGTCAAACGCTTGCGGTTCTCCGAAGACATCGACATTTGCGCCGCTCGACGCATCGCCTTGAAAATCAATCGAGGCAAACACATCGATATTCGCGCCGCTCGAGGCATCAACGCTCACCACCTCAGCTTCGAGGTCCCGTGCGTCGATGGCCGCGCCGCTGGATGCGTCAACGTCTACCTCGTTACAACCTCCGCTAACAGCTAACCGGCTGCCACTTGAAGCATCGAGGGAGAGCTCTCTGCAGGTGATATCAACTGCAGTCACGCTGGCGCCCGAGCTCGAGGACAGTCCTTCCAGCTCTGTGGCAACAACGTCCACGAACACATTGCCGTAGGACTCTCCCCAGTTCCAAATACTCGAGGACCACGAGCCGCGCCTAATGCGAAGTTCGCCATCATCAACTTCGATCTCTAGGCGCTCCAGGTCTTTTTCAGTGTCTGCGCTAGCGATCACCTGAGCCGTAGCACCCATAATGACGTTTACCTCAATACCTTGCGAGGCAGTAACACGGGTAAAGTCCGCGACATCAAAAGACTGCTCAACGCTCGCCTGCGTGGACAGGGATGTGAGCCCCAGGAACGGGATACAGATTTTTGCTAGAGTTTTACGCATCTTTCGCTACCTCCTCTCCTTGTCGGCTTACGGCCATAGATTGCTTAAGCACTTCCAACTCCTCATTCAGCATGTCGTCCTCGGCAAGTGCATCAATCTCATCGGCAAGACTGGGCTTTCCTCGCCCAAGACTCATGGCGTCTAACTCCCCTTCTAGGCCATCGACTCGACGCTCAAATCGCTCAAAACGATCGAAGGCTTCGTCGAGGTGGGTCCGATGAATCTGCTGCTGCGTTATGCGGCGCTGGGTAACTGAATCTGCTCGCATCAGGATAGCCTTGCGCTTTGCTTTTGCGTCATCCAGCTTCGCCTGCAGCTGACCGACTTCATCATGAAGCTGCTGAATGTGCTCATCAGCTAGCGCCAATTCACCTCCTAATGAGTCAGCGTCGGCCTCGACTCGACGCTTCTCGTTTAACGCGGCTCTCGCTAGGTCCTCTCTGTCTTTAGAGAGTGCAAGTTTCGCCTTTTCTTCCCAAGTAATGGCTTGCCCTTGTAGTGTGCGTAGCTTGCGCTCCTGAGTCTTTTTGTCGGCGAGAATCTTTGCCGACGCTGAACGAACCTCAACAAGCGTGTCTTCCATCTCCTGAATAATCAGGCGGATCATCTTCTCCGGATCTTCTGCACTGTCACACATTGCATTGAGATTGGAGTTAATAATGTCAGAGAGTCTCGAAAAAATACCCATAGTGCTTTCCTAAAGTCTTGAACTGAATTCGATGGTTACCTTGTGAAGTACGTTTTGCGACATCCAAGCCAACTATTATTTTTTCATTTATTACAATTACTTAAGTTATTTTTGGGGCCCTAATATAATCCCGAACGAATTATTTAGGCTTTTTTAGCCTTAAATGTATGGCTAAACCAGCCTTATTTAAGGTTTAATTAACCTTAAATTATGTCGTGATACACGAATAACATGATGTCTGAACAAAGTGTGATTGGAGAGAGCGCCGCACTCAATCGTGCGCTTGACCATCTTTCGAGCCTCGCGGTCATAGATCGCCCTATTCTGGTTGTGGGCGAAAGAGGAACCGGTAAGGAAATCGCGGCAAATCGCCTACATTTCCTTTCTCAACGCTGGCAAGCGCCCTTCATAAAGCTTAATTGCGCGTCGCTACCTGAATCATTACTCGACAGCGAGCTGTTCGGTTACGAGCCAGGAGCTTTCACGGGTGCCCGTAAAAGCCACGCCGGACGCTTCGAGCGCGCTGATCAAGGAACCCTCTTTCTTGACGAACTCGGGACCATGCCCCTATCGCTTCAAGAGAAACTACTGCGGGTTATTGAATACGGCGAGCTAGAGCGGGTAGGTGGCTCTCAAACAATCAAAGTGGATGTGCGAATAGTGGGAGCCACCAATGCCAACCTCAAGCAAATGGCAGAGGATGGCTTATTCCGTTGGGACCTTCTCGACAGGTTGAGCTTTGATGTTGTTCATATGCCCTCACTGCGTGCGCGTGACAATGACATTGACCTTCTCGCTGACCACTTTGCCATCCGTTTTGCTGCCGAATTTGGCTGGCATCATTTCCCCGGGTTTTCAGACACAGTGACTGAAGCCCTTCATAACTACCAATGGCCAGGCAACGTTCGTGAACTCAAGAACGTGATTGAACGCTCGCTTCATCGACAAGGGGACGACAACACACCGCTTCAGACACTCGTCATTGACCCCTTTGATGTTTTCGAACCACGCCCTGAGGCGCATCGGTCAACAGCGATAAACGCTGGGCAAGCTCAAGATGAGAAAAAGCAACCCTCTTCCCTTCCGAGTAATTTGAGAGAAGCACTGGAGAAACAAGAAGCCTCATGGCTGCGCGAGGCACTTCGTGAAAACGCGCAGAATCAAAAGCAAGCCGCCTTGCGGTTGGGCCTAAGCTATGACCAGATGCGGGGACTCATGAAGAAACACGGTCTGCGCACGCGCGGTAGTCGTTCGTAGCTATTACAACACTCTTACAAAGCGCCCTGAAAGCTCCCCTCTTAAAAGCTCCCTGCAAACAACTGTGCTAGCAATGGAGGGTACCTGAGCGTTAAACCTTCACTTTTAGTGAGACAAGAGACGCTCGTATACCCTGAGATTCCCCTCCACCATAGTATCGATAGAGAACGCCGAATTTGCGAGTACCCGCCCCTGAGCACCCAGACTCTTGCGCAAAGAGGGGTCAGAGAGCAGTAAATCGATGTGCTGACGTAATTTTTCGACATCACCCACGTCGAAGGTAAGGCCGTTCTGCTCGTGCAACACAATCTCAGGGATACCCCCGGCCTCAGCAGCAATCACGGGAACACCACAGGCAGATGCCTGCAGGAGAGCGACACCCAGCCCCTCTCTTTCCGCTGGATGAACCACGGCGTAGAGATTGGGCATGACGCGGCGCAAATCATCGCGAAAACCCACCATCTGCACACGCCCGCAATACTCAGGACGGGTCACTTCCTCCGATAACTCCGATCGCAGGGGTCCCTGTCCAAAAATAAGCACATGCAAGTTAGGATACTTAAGCAGCAACTCGGGCAGGACTTTGAGGAGAAAGCGATGACCTTTACGGGGGATTAATTGTGCTACAACGCCCAGTGTGGTCTCACCCTCCGGCAAAGAGAATTCTCGCCTAAACCACTGGCTATCTGAAGGTAGATCGTAGCTCTGAGCGTCCACCGCACTTCTTACCGTCGAAATGCTATCCCTATTTACGCCACATTCTACGAGCACACGTCCAATAGCTTCTGAAATAACAACAACACGCTGATATAGACGGTACTTTAGGGGGGCCAACCATTTGGGTTCACGGTTGTCGACACGCCGCGAGAGCACACAGGGAACCCCCGCAAGCCTCGCCGCAATACCACCAAAAATGTCGGCGCCACGACGGCTGTGTATATGGACAATGTCGGGAGACTCGGCTCGGATAACAGCGGTTAGACGCGCGATCAGCCCAAGGTCTAAGTCGCCACGCATTGGAAGGGCATGAATAATTGTTCCCTCTGCAACCGCGTTCCTAATTGCGCCATCCTCAGGGCATACCAGCACGTTCTGCACACCACGCTCCGAGAGCCCATGAGTGAGCCAAGCCACTTGCTGTGCGCCTCCGTAGAGAAAGCGCCCAGCCTCAATGTGCAGAATTTTCACTGTGTGATAAGTCTCAGTTACGCCAATAACCGCTCTTGCTTGGCAAAATCCAGCGTCGCGTTAACTGCGATCGTCAGCTTATCGATAAGCTCGTCAACGTGTTCACGCTGAAGTATCAACGGCGGGCATAGCGCAACACGGTTACCACCTAAGGGTCTTACAATAAGCCCCGCAGCCTCAGCCGCTTTCGCGCAATAGGCGCCGACCACCATACCGTCAAACGCTTGCTTTGTTTTCTTGCTGGCCACCAGTTCAATCGCACCTATCATGCCTTTGCCCGAAACCTCGCCAACGAGAGGGTGATTGACGAAAGATTGCAGTTTTTCTTGAAGGTAATCGCCAACACTCGCTGCGTGCTCAAAAACGTGATCGCGCTCGTAAATCTCGAGAACTTTATGAGCCACCGCACAGCCAAGTGGGTGACCGCTGTAGGTATAGCCGTGGCCAAAAACGCCCATATCCGAAGCGGCACTCTCGATTGCCTCAACGAATTCACCACTGACAACCGCGGCGCTTACAGGTACATAAGCTGAGCTCAAGGCTTTCGCAAACACCATTATTTCGGGACGCATTCCCATGGCGTTTGCACCAAAGTCTTGACCTAGGCGTCCAAAGCCACAGATGACCTCGTCATCCCACAGCGCGATACCGTACTTATCCAAAACAGCTTGAATCGCTTCATAGTAGCCTTTGGGTGGGATGAGAACACCGCCAGCACCAGAGACTGGCTCGGCGATCATGGCCGCAACAGTGTCGGGACCCGCTTCAAGAATTTGTGCCTCAAGCTCAGAGGCGCGCCGTGCTACAAAATCAGACTCGCTCTCACCAGCTTTCGCGGCGCGATAGTAGTGCGGCGACCCTGTCCGAATCACACCAAGCGCATCGAAGGGCAACTGAAAATGATTGTGGTTTGTAGGAATCCCCGTCAGCGATGCTGAGGCAACCGTCACACCGTGATAACCCTTATCGCGTGCAATGATCTTGGTGCGCTCTGGACGCCCTGTCGCTGTAGCGTGATAGCGAATAAGCTTCACCAATGTGTCATTCGCGTCAGAACCGCTGTTACCCAAAAAGACGCGCGCGTCTTTCATCGGCACCATACCCGCAAGCTTATCGGCAAGCTTCATCGCGCTCTCGTGCGTTTTGCCACCAAACATGTGACTAAAACTGAGCTCCCGCATCTGCTGCGTCGCCGTCTCAATAATTTCCTCGTTGCCATAACCCAAAGAAGTACACCAAAGCCCCGCCATTCCCTCGAGGTAACGCTTGCCGTTGCGATCGAAGATATAGGGCCCCTCACCGCGCGCGACGACCATTTGCTCTGACGCTGATGGATTAGTAGTTGGATACAACATAGATGTCATTTCAGCTTCCCCTTTGGTGCTTTTAGGCCTATCAAGCTACAGCGCCTTAACCGTTGAGACAGACTCAAGTTTGACGCATCTAACCGACCTGAAAATAATACACAGAGGGGGTGCTTTTGTCGCGATTGCTTCGCTAGGTGTAGATCCACAGAGAGGGGATCGGAGCGTCAGGTAAACAGAGCGCGCAGCGGTATTTAGACGCACACATAAAGACTAGACGAGAATTGACACGTGGTGGCTTCTCGACGTCGCGCGCCAACAGCAGAAATCTGGGGCACGAGAGTTTGCAAATGAGGCAGAGGGTCGAGGCTAGAAACCGGAAATAAGCGGAATCCATCAATGGCGATCCATAACGAGAATGGCGCTGAGGAGATAATCGAAGCAAAAACAAAGAACAACCTCAGAACTGCCGGAGAACGGCAAGAGTAAAAAGTCGTTCAAGCTCAAACTCACCGCGCCCTGTTACGCTCCTTGCCACAACGCGCACAGCGTTGACGCATGACCAATTCACCCCGCAGCAGCGCCATGCTATCGGGCTTCACTTCACGCCATTTGTGACGACCTCGCAGACACGTCACTGAAGTCGGCGCAGCTTCCATGAGCTAGTTCAGCAAAGCCTTGGCCACTGCTGACTGCCAAGAGGCCATTCGTTGATCGCGAGCGGCATCAGTCATACCCACATCAAACGAGCAATCCGAGCGCCACACGTTTGCAACCTCACTAGGCGAATCCCAGACTCCTTCTCCCAAGCCAGCCAAGAAGCACGCTCCCGCGACTGTAGTCTCGATAACCTCAGGGCGCGTAATAGGTCGCGCTAAATAATCGGCCTGCAACTGCATCAAGAAATTATTGGCTGAGGCGCCACCATCGACCTTAAGTGACTGCATTGTGCTGCCAATGTCTTTTTCCATCGCCCTGAGAATATCGACATTTTGCAATGCCATTGCGTCGAGTGTTGCCCGAGCAATCTCACCGCGGCCCGATCCACGGGTTAATCCAGTGAGTGTCCCTCGCGCCTCGGGAGCCCAATAAGGTGCCCCGAGTCCTGCGAGCGCTGGAACGAATTCAACCCCCCCAGAGTTATCAACTGTTTTTGCGAGCGCTTCAACCTCGGGCGCACTCTGGATAATGCCTAGCTGGTCTCGAAGCCATTGCACGGCAGCTCCACAAACAAACGCCCCACCCTCTAGCGCATACACTGCCGGCTGACCCTCGAGCTGCCAAGCGACTGTGCTCAGCAAGCCGCTGTCTGACGCAACAGGCGTATCGCCCGCATTCATGAGAATGAATGAGCCGGTTCCAAATGTGCATTTTGCGTCGCCAACGGCGAAACACGCCTGACCAAACAACGCAGACTGCTGATCACCGGCAACACCCGAGATTGGAAGACCATCCGGCAACCCTGCCACTCCACGAGTGACTGCAAAACGACCACTGGAAGGGCAAATTTCAGGCAAAATCTCCTTGGGCACACCAAAAACCGACAACAACTCGTCATCCCAGCTCAGGCTGTCTAGCGCCATCAGAGACGTTCGTGATGCGTTTGAAACGTCGGTCTTGTGCGCTTGACCAGCGCTCAATCGCCATATCAAGTAGCTATCAATAGTTCCTGCACGCAATCGACCTTGCGCTAGAAGCGGTTGCGCCTCAGGTGCGTAATCCAATAACCATTTGAACTTAGTCGCTGAGAAATACGGGTCTAGAACAAGACCACTGCGGGCTTTAACGAGTGCCTCAAGCCCATCCGTCTTTAGCTTTTCGCAGACATCAGTCGTTCGACGGCATTGCCAGACAATAGCGTTATGAACTGCCTTGCCCGTCTCTGCATCCCACAGCGCGGCTGTCTCGCGTTGATTGGTGATACCAATCGCTGAAATGTCTGTGGCTGCGTACTTTCCATCAGCAAAGACTGCCGACAACCCTTTTTCGACAGACTCCCATATGGATTCAAGGTCATGCTCAACCCAACCGGGCTGCGGAAAGATTTGGGGGAATTCATGATTTACCGAGGTCAACAAGCGACCCTCGGCATCCATGAGCGCAATGGTAGAGCCCGTGGTGCCCTGATCTATTGCAAGTACTAAGTCAGACACACCACGCCCCCCCCGGTTTACTTAAAGTGAACGCCGCCTTACTTACGCGGCTGTGTAACCCTCGATCGCTTTAATTTCGAGGTAATCCGTGAAGCCATGTGCGCCCCACTCCCGACCATTACCCGATTGCTTATAACCGCCAAATGGGATGTCGGGACCCCCGCTCGCGCCGTTGATATGGATGTTACCCGCGCGGATTTTCGCAGCTACCGCACGCGCATGATCCATATCGCTGCTTTGTACATAACCGGCTAGGCCATACGGGGTGTCGTTTGCAATGCGGATGGCTTCTTCTTCGCTGTCATAAGGAATCATCGTGAGTACTGGACCAAAGATTTCCTCGCGGGCGATAGTCATCTCGTTATTGGCCTCAGAGAAAACCGTTGGTTTCACGTAGTGGCCGGTCTCAACGCCATCAGGTAGACCTGTGCCGCCGCAGACGAGCTTGGCGCCCTCATCGATGCCTTTCTGAATGAGAACCTGAATCTTATCCCACTGAACTTTCGACACTACAGGGCCCATAGTGGTGTCTTTGCTCGCTGTATCGCCCACTACCACGGACTGAGAGACGGCAGCAGCGATCTGCTCTGCTTCAGCCAAGCGAGAGCGCGGAACCAGCATGCGTGACGGTGCGTTACACGACTGCCCAGTATTGTTGTACATGTGGAGAACGCCGCCCGTCACCGCTTTTTCCAAGTCAGCATCGTCCAGAATAATGTTTGGCGACTTGCCGCCCAGTTCTTGCGTCACACGCTTCACCGTCGGTGCAGCATTTTGAGCAACGAGAGAGCCCGCACGTGTAGAGCCGGTAAATGACATCATGTCGACATCGGGGTGCTTAGACAGCGCTGTGCCAACGCCCGGTCCATCGCCATTGACCATGTTGTAAACGCCTGCGGGAACGCCCGCTTCGTGCATAATTTCTGTGAAGATATAAGACGAAAGTGGCGCCACTTCACTGGGCTTTAGAACCATGGTGCAACCAACAGCAAGGGCTGGTGCCACTTTGCAGGTCACCTGGTTCATTGGCCAGTTCCAAGGGGTGATCAAGCCGCAGACACCAATAGGCTCTTTGACAACACGGTGTGCGCCCAAATCTTCTGAGAATGAGAAATTACGAAGAACTTTTGCCGCTTCCGTAATGTGTGCGAGACCCGCGTAAGCCTGTGCCGTTGACGCTAGTGAAATAGGCGCACCCATTTCCTCACGAATCGCCTCGGCAATCTCACCGATACGCGCCATGTAAATCTCTGCGATCTTGTCGAGCAGCGCCGCACGCTCTTCTACAGATGTCTGACTGAAGGTCTCGAAAGCCGCCTTCGCTGCCGCTACTGCGTTGTCCACGTCAGCAGCGTTGCCGATCGCAATTGTTGCGCACTGCTCTAGCGTGGCCGGGTTTTCAACGGCCAGCGTGTTGTTTTCAGAAGGCTCAACCCAAGAGCCATTGATGTAGAACTTCGTGTAATCACGCATTGTTTTTCTCCCGTCTTCCGACGATTTTGACATTATCGTTTATGTTAGTAACTCTACTGCAGAATGCGGCCCGGATGCATCCCATCTACATACCCCATAAATGGGGTATGGATGGAATAACCCAATAGCTCCCGGGTTCGCCGCGGCAAAGACACCGCTTTCTCCGGCGGCACAGCGAGTAACATAGTTTCGAGTGGCCTCGCCCATCCCGCACAATACTGGGGCGTCACGATTAAGCGATCCCGATCTGTATGGTTAGCACCACCACGATGCCATACGTCACTGCGCATAATCATGACGGATCCCGCAGGCATAGTCGCTTTCACAGCGGATGCATTTTGTGCCACCGAGCCATCTAAGTCCTTGCGCTGCGCAAAGTGGGCGTCATCTAATCTGCCGTCGATGTCGTGGCTATCCCAGCGATGACTAAAAGGAAGGATTTCCGTAGCACCGTTATCTTCAGTCGTATCATCGAGGGCCCAAAATACCGATATCCCAAAAATGCCGTGCGGCTGAGGCACCGAAATGTGACCATCATCGGTGTGCCAGGGTTGAACCGTTTCTCCCGGATGCAAGTTAATCGATAAACACGCGGATAACAGACACGTGTTACCCAGAAAATGCTCCGCAAAAGCCAGCGCGACCGGGTGCTCGATCAGATCGGCGAAGCGCGGAGACTTTGACAGTAAGGCGTACAGTCGATGGCTTTTCGTACCCTCAAACACATTCCTACCCATGGGCGATTGAGCCATGTGATGCTCTAAAAGCGTTCGATACGTATCGCAATCACCTGAGCTCAACACACCCTCAACGATCGAATACCCGCGATCATGCACATCGTGGAGTGCCTGTGTGAAGCTGTCAGGAGACAACCAGGGAGCGACTGCACTGATGCTCGCGTCCGTTGGCGCATCAATGGATGGAACATCGGGGATGCCCGCGCGGCTATCAAACATGGTCATTTAAGGTTCTCAATCCTGGGCGTCGCATTTTTTAGGGTTGGTTTTCTTATCAGCTCTGATTGCAATCTTACTATCGTGATCGCTGCTCGCTCGGTGCCGTGGCGCGCTCACTCAAATGCAGCACATCCTCTTACACACAGCACTCTCTTACACACAGCACTCTCTTAAACACAGCACACCCCAGCGGTAAAAGGTATGCCGAGTTGTTGCAACCCGCCGCTTTGATTCATACTAGTGGCATAACAACATACTGAGGCTTCAAACGTGAATCAAGCAGTTGACCTAGACGAACTCACTCTCTTCCGCGACATGGCGCGCCGTGCCTTTGACAAGGAGATCACACCCTTTTACGAGGAGTGGGAACACAACCACATGGTCCCGCGCGAGTTGTGGAACACACTCGGAGTTGCAGGCCTTCTGTGCCCTGATGTCGATGAGGCCTACGGCGGCGCAGGAACAACGCCGCACGTCACGCTTGCTATGATCGAGGAGCTGTCGCGTATGGGTTTTGGCGGCTTCGCATCCGGCTACGGCATTCACTCCAACATCGTTGCACCCTACCTGAGCCGCCACGGTACGGAGGCGCAGAAAGCACACTGGTTACCTCGCATGGTCACGGGAGAGGTGGTTGGCGCTCTCGCTATGACAGAGCCTGGTGCAGGGTCAAACGTACAAGGCATTCGTACCAACGCAGTTCGCGACGGCGACGAGTGGGTGCTGAATGGGTCTAAGATTTTTATCACTAACGGCATCCACGCTGACCTTGTCATCGTTGCGGCGATCACCGACCCAGGTAAAGGGGCAAAAGGCACTTCACTGTTCTTGGTGGACGCTCATGCGCCCGGATTCGAAAAGTCCAAGAAGATCGACAAGATTGGCCAACACGCGTCAGACACCGCATTACTGTTCTTCACTGACGTGCGTCTACCGGCAGACGCTCTCCTCGGAGAGGAAAACAAGGGCTTTGCCATTCTTATGGACGAACTTCCGCGGGAGCGCTTAGGCATTGCCGCGCAAGCGGTCGCTGCATCAGAAGGTGCGCTCGACATCACTATCGAGTACGTCAAAGAGCGAGAGGCTTTTGGCAAAAAAGTCGGGCAGTTCCAAAACACCCGCTTCAAACTGGCCGACGTTAAAACACAAGTGGCTGTCAATCGCGCGTTTTACGAGCAGTGCGCCAACAAATACGCCACGGATGAGCTCACAACCGACGAGGCCGCGATGCTGAAACTTGCGAGTTGTGAGATGCAATGCGACGTTGCCGACCAGTGCTTGCAGCTCTTCGGTGGCTACGGCTATACCACGGAATACCCGATTTCGCGTTTCTACGTCGATGCCCGCATCCAAACGATCTACGGTGGCACATCCGAAATCATGCGCGAACTGGTCGCTCGCTCAATCTTGGGCCGCGAGTAACTCTCCGCGCTCGTTCAAACTGTGCACCAACACGGACTGGGAATACCCTCATGACTTACACAACCATAAGCCGGCTTGTCGTACCGGCTTTTTTCATGGCTGTCTCATTGTCGAGCCAGGCTTCCGACGAATCCTTAGACGCAGTGATCAGTAACCATTGGGACTGGGTGCTCGAGCAGTACCCCGAGTATCGTCGAGAGTACGGTGATATGTCCGGTAATCAGAGTTGGACTGATTTAAGCGCAGAGGCGCTAGCAGAACGCAATGCTGACACCCAAGCGTTTATTGCCGAGCTTTCGCGCATCGACCCCACATCGTTGAGTCCGACTGCGCAGCTCAATCAAAGAATGCTCAAAACAGCGTTAGAAGAGGAAGTCGAATCCTACGAGAGTGGCCTTCATTTAATCGCCTTGAACATGCGCAGCGGGCCGCAACATCGATACACCATGGTCGAGCGCCTACCCATGGCGAGCGAGACTGACTATGTCGACTGGTTAGCCCGACTCGAGAAGCTACCCGAGCAACTAGCGCAGTACCAGGCGCTTCTCAACGAAGGGGTGAATCGAGAGCGTACTCAAGCGCGCATCATCATCGAGCGAATCCCTAACCAGCTCGATGCACTTATCGTTGAAAAGCCCGAGGACAGTCCTTTTTGGGGTGTGTTCGAGACAATGCCTGATGCAATCTCAGAAGAGCGGGCTAACGAACTGAAGATGCAAGCCGCAGCAATTATTAGTGGCAAGTTGGTCCCTGCCTATGCGCAGTTCCAAGCGTTCATCGAAGAAACCTACCTCCCTAGCACCCGAGCGCATCCCGGCATTGGCACGCTACCTGGCGGTAAAGAGGTCTATGCCATGCTCGCTAGACACTTTACCACGACGGATATGACACCCGAGGAGATACACAATGTAGGGCTGGCCGAGGTTGCTCGAATTCGCGGTGAAATGATGGAGGTGATCGAGGAAGTCGGATTCGAAGGCGACTTGAACGCGTTTAACGACTTTCTACGAAGCGATCCTCAGTTTTACTACGACACAGCAGAAGAGCTATTAGAGGGCTACCAAGCAGTCTCCAAACGCCTTGACCCCCAGCTCGTAAAGTTATTTGGGAAGCTCCCACGTATGCCCTACGGCGTCCGTCCGATTGCGCCTGAGCTTGCGCCTGACACCACAACCGCGTTTTACATGCGCCCTGCCTTAGATGGCAGCCGCCCCGGTTGGTATTACGTCAACCTTTACAAGCCTGAGGTACGACCAAAATATGAGATGGAGGTCTTATCCGTCCACGAGAGTGTTCCGGGACATCACCTGCAAATAGCCTTGGCGCAGGAAATTGAGGGGCTTCCTGAGTTCCGCCGAAACAGTAGCGTCACGGCCTTCATCGAGGGCTGGGGACTGTACTCCGAGCGCTTGGGGTATGATATGGGACTCTATGAGGACCCTTACTCGCGGTACGGCCAACTAATCTACGATATGTGGCGCGCGGTACGTTTAGTGGTGGATACGGGTATTCACTACTTCGGTTGGTCACGACAAGAGGCGATCGATTACTTCAAAGATAACGCGGCGAAAACCGAAGCCGATATTATTAACGAGATCGATCGTTATATTGGGTGGCCAGGACAGGCGCTCGCCTACAAGATAGGGCAACTCAAGATGCTCGAGCTTCGCGCGCTGGCGGAAGCAGAATTGGGCGAGCGATTTGATATTCGCGCGTTCCACGACGAGCTACTCGGTGTTGGCGCTATACCGCTCGATGCGCTCGAGGTGCGAATGAAGTCGTGGATAGAGCTAGAGCGAAATAAACTTTAGCGTGACTCGGAAGGAAGGTAGATTGTTCCCTCTGAGAATAGCCGGCAACTTCCTGACAACAACACTCGCTCACCCGCGAGCTCACCACTAATCTCGCCACCGCGAGCGGACACTTGCTGCGCAACGAGCGACTGCTTTGACAGACGTTCTGCCCAGAATGGCACGAGTTGACAGTGTGCTGACCCGGTAACCGGGTCCTCATTAATACCCAGTTGTGGGATAAAAAATCGAGATACGTAGTCAGCATCTGAACCTGCCGCGGTAATACTGACACCAAGTGCTGTTGCTTGACTGAGTGCTGAGAAGTCGGGGTTACAGGCCAACACATCGGCCTCGCTTTGTAATTCACAGACCATTTGCCATGCGCCTGTGTCGGGCGCGTAGGCATTAACAACACGAACACCCAACGCCTCAACCACCGCCTTTGGTGGAGTCACTTCCACCATGGGCACGGCCGGAAAATCAATTTCATACCGATCGTCCTTTCGTCTCACAACTAACGGACCACTCGCTGTATCGAAGATTAGAGACGTACCGTCGCCATCTAACCCTGTCAGATCGTCAGCCTTCGAGGGGGACCACTCTTTCAGGTAATCCAGTGCAAATGCCGAGGCGAGAGTTGCATGCCCGCAAAGGGGGACCTCTTTCGTGGGCGTAAACCACCGCAAGTGAAAGCGATTCCCTTCGCTTCTTACAAGAAATGCCGTCTCGCTGAGGTTGTGCTGCTGAGCAATCGACTGCATGGTGGTGTCCCTGAGGGGCGTGTCTATTATCACCACAGCCGCGGGGTTACCGCCAAAAAGTGTCTCGGTGAAAGCATTAATAACAAGCACCGGAATCTCGTAATCACTCGCCATTAGGCCTCCCCAGACTACCGATGGTTTCGGATTTCAGATGACCCAATGCCAACTTGTCGTGGCATCCATTAATGCTAGAAACTTCATCTACGCGCGCTTTAGGATCGGGCGGGCTGACAATCAAGTGGCCTTTAAGACCAAAGCCAGAAACCGTACTAAGCGCTTCCCCGAGCGACGCACTCATCCATGACTGGAAACCACTCACTAATTTGCAGCGGTTGGCCTTAGCGGAAAAACCATCGAGCGCATCGCGAGTGCTGCGAGAAGCCATCCAAAACATATTTCTACCGTTAAACGACATCGAATCTGACGCGGAAATGAAATGAACAAAACAAACTAGGACAACTGATCTAGGCAGTCTGCCAGAGTACACACAAGTCGCTCGATCTCTGGACGTTCCATAACAAAATGAGGCGCCATTTGAATGGTGTCGCCGCCATAGCGGACCAACACACCGCGGTCCCACATCGCCATCGCCACATCAAACGGGCGCTTCAATGGCTCATCACCTTTGGCCTCAAGGCTAATCGCACCGGCAAAGCCATAATTGCGTACGTCTGTGACAAAAGGCTTATCCGCTAGTTGGTCATGCAACAAAGACTCAAAGTATGGCGCTTCTTCTGCGACTCGCTGAGGAAGTTGCTCTTTAACCAACACGTCGAGTGCCGCAAGGCCTGCAGCACAGGCAACAGGGTGCGCCGAATAGGTATACCCATGCGCGAATTCAAGCACGTAGTCAGCCCCCGCCTTATCCATAAACGTATCGTGAATCTCCTCGGAGGCGATCACCGCGCCCATGGGTATCACACCGTTGGTGAGTTGCTTGGCCACGTTCAAAATGTCAGGTATAACACCAAAGGCGTCAGCCCCCGTCATAGCACCACACCGGCCGAAGCCTGTAATGACCTCATCAAAAATTAGCAATATCTGGTGCTGGTCGCAGAGCTCACGTAATCGCCTCAGGTACCCCACTGGAGGCGGTAACACACCTGCAGAGCCGCCCATGGGCTCGACAATCACGGCTGCGATTGTGTCTGCACCATACTTTGTGACGAAGGCATCGAGCTCGTCAGCCAAATGCGCCCCTTGCTCAGGCATACCGCGGGAGAAAGCATTCTCGGGGAGCATAGTATGGGACAAGTGATCCGCTTCGAGTGTCGCACCAAAGAGCTGCTTGTTTGCCGGAATACCCCCTACGGCCACGCCACCGAAGTTAACCCCGTGATAGCCCTTGTGCCGTCCAATAAATCGCGTCTTGTGTTTCTCCCCTTTCAACTGCCAGTAGGCACGCGCCATTTTTAACGACGTGTCTGCCGACTCTGAGCCCGAATTAGTGAAAAACACGTGGTTCAAGTCACCCGGCACGAGCGATGCTATTTTCGTGGCCAGCTCAAAGGCTTTCGGGTGACCAAACTGGAACGGCGGGCAAAAGTCGAGATGTGCGACCTGCTCACTCACCGCCTGGGTGATCTCACGACGCCCGTGCCCTAAGCCCGAGGTCCACAAGCCAGAATGACCATCCAGAACCTTACGACCGTCACTATCGCTGAACCACACTCCCTCAGCACCAGTGATGATGCGCGGCGATTGCTTAAACTGACGGTTACCCGTGTAGGGCATCCAGTAAGCGTTTAAATCAAAATCTATCTGCATAAAATTCTTTAATGTCGTTTTTTAGTGCCGTTTTTGAGTGCCAATTTTTCGGTGATATAGACACGCCGTCTTCTGGAGAAACGAGATTACTGCGCAACGCTCGATTTTCCAGTGAAAACCCTGAGATACTGACAAGGCGATCTGCAGTACCACTCCACACGTACTGTATCCAACCATCCACGCAGGCGCCATGCGTTGCGATCACAAATGCCAGGAGATAAGCCCATGAAAAATACGCGATTGAAAACAGTTCTCACAGCTGCTTTGTCAGTAGCCATTGCTCTTCCTGCACTGGCGCATATTGAGCGATCAGAGCCCCTCCAGTCCTTACGCCAGTCCTACTTTGCGCTTGTTGGAATGACCTTTGGCCCAATGGGGGACATGGTCAAGGGAAAGATCGAATGGAATGGCGATCAGTTCGCGGCGTGGGCAAACGATTTAGCCGCAATTTCAAGCGTCAGTGTCGAGCGCGGTTTCGCACCGGGCAGTGATAAAGGCAAAACCCGCGCAAAGGCGGCTATCTGGGAGAACCCCGATGACTTTGCTGAAAAACTCGCCGCGTTTCGCACAGAGGCATCGGCGCTAGCTGTAGCAGCGAAAAGTGGGGACAAAGAGGCGGCTATCGCTCAGTTCAAGAGTACGGGTGGCGCCTGTAAGGCCTGTCACGATGAGTACAAAGCGCGTAACTATCTGTACTAAGCTCTTGAGTAAGCTTTTTGCAGCAGATCTTAGCGTTATTAACGTTTCATCATGGTCTCGATTAACGCCTTCTAGGTCCCACTAGCCGGTTTGCTATCGAGACCCAGTTCTGCCTTCTCGTGGTGGTTATCAACGTCACTGAGTCGACGTGTTGGCTCGATGGCACAAATTTTCAAAGATCTGAAGACTTGAGGGGTTTCGGACCGCTAACACTGGATAAGGTCTGGCTTGCAGCTAGTAGTAGCTTGGCGGCTCAGGCGCTAAATTGATGGCGATCGCAAGCAGGGTCACCACGATTACGACGACAGGAATGACTCGGGTCCTGCCAATCGGGCGATGCACTGCCTCGCGACTAGGGTGGCGTCCAAACCACATCGTCTGCACGAGGGGCTGGCGCTTCTTGAATTGGTACCAAGCGATAGCTATCAGATGTAGTGCGATCAACGCTTGGAGGACAGGCCACCCTGTCTCGTGCCATTGCGATGCAAAATCGATGAACTCACCGTCAAAGTAATAGGCCAATGGGCCATCAAAGGCCAGGTCATCGATACTGAACATGCCTGAAATGCCTTGCAGTAACAGCACAGAAAGTAACGCTAACGTGGAGTAAGCGCCCAGAGGGTTGTGGCCCACCACAAGGCTCCCTCTATCGCGCTCACCGCTATGGTCGCCCTTAGCTGCAGCCTCGCGTGTTTCAGTCTCTACCCCCTGAATATACTGGAGCACGGCACCCGGGCCGCGAACAAAGTTTACAAAGCGGCTGTGGAAGCTCCCGACAACCCCCCAAACCAGTCGGGTTGTGACAAGCACGACGAGCGTGTACCCAACGTAGCTGTGCCATTCCATCCGCCCGGTCTCCCCGGTCCACCACATCAAGGCAACGCCTATTGGGAAACACCAATGAATAAACCGGGTAGGGAAGTCCCAGACTGGATAGGCCATTACTAGGGGGCCATGACGTTCAACAATGCACTGACCGACGCTTCGACACCCAGTGTAATTGAACCCTCAGGCTCAATTTTGAAGAGTGGTGAGTGGTGCGAAGGTACTGCTGGCCCACCGTTTGCGGCCGCTTCAAAGGCCGATGCTGGTGTACCACCAACGGCAAAATAGAGACTGGGAATGTAGGGATCGGTGGTAAAGAAACCAAAGTCCTCGGCACCCATACCCAACCGCTCGCCGTCATTAAAAATCTGCTGACCGAAGTACTCGTTCCACCCTGATCGGACTTCGCGAGTAAACGCGGCGTCATTAATGGTCGGTGGGACGCCCTCCCCTTCGTAGACGATCACCTCGGGGAGCATTTCGTCGGGCAGGCCCGCCACACGCCCCATATTGACCGCGACCCGCTCGATGCCATCCAGCAATACCTGTCGGTCTTCGGGGCTTTCACTGCGAACCGTGATTTGAAGTTTTGCCGCGTCGGAGATGATGTTGTGCTTCGTACCGCTGTGGAATGACCCTACGGTGATGACACCGGGCCTTCGAGGTGCAAGATTTCTGCTCACCACCGTCTGTAGACCCATAACAATTTGCGATCCAAGCACGATGGGATCAACCCCAGTGTGGGGACTGGCTCCGTGGGCGCCAACGCCTTTAATCAGAATATCTACCGTATCCGCGCCCGAGTAGGCTGACGTCTCGGGTGCTGACAGTTGCCCCGTCGGCAATGAACTCGTGACGTGAAACGCCATTGCGAAATCGGGTTTCACGACGCGATCCCACAGACCATCCTCCATCATCACCCGAGCGCCCGCGACACGCTCCTCAGCAGGCTGGCCCAGCAACATGAGCGTGCCCGACCACTGGTCTCTCCGCTCAGCCATCAATTTTGCCGTACCGACTAGACTTGTGATGTGCACGTCATGGCCACAAGCATGCATTACAAAGACTTCGTTACCGTCCCAATCGAGCTGCTTGGCCTTAGACGCGTAGGCCAGACCCGACTTTTCTTGCACAGGTAGGCCGTCCATGTCAGCCCGAAACATGACAGTTGGACCCGGCCCATTTTCGAGCATGGCGATCAGGCCTGTGCCACCAATCCCACGATGAACGGTATAGCCCAGCGCCTCGAGCTCATCACCCAAGCGTGCGGCTGTTTTATCTTCCTTGAACGAGAGTTTAGGGTTTTCGTGGAAATGAATGAACAGGTCTTTTAGCTTTGTGTCGTAGAGCGACTGTACGTCTTCGGCAAGCGTTGCAGCGCTCGTGACTTGGCTCATCAGGGCTGTAATAGCGGCAAAGGACAGTGAAATAAGCGATGTTCTGGTCTTCATAAAGGCGATGATCCTGTTATTTTGTGAGTTCTTTGACGGTGAGTCTGCGCCAAACTTACCATTCATTTACAGAATGCGTACACATTGACCCCACATTGAGGCTTTTATGTATTTACATCGGCGTGCGTTAACCTTCATCCTACTCCTTTGCACGTCCCCCATAGCGCCCCTATTTGGGACAGCGGCCTTGGCAGAGGTGACGCCCAGATTGAACAGCGACGCGATTAGAGAACGATTCGGCAGCTACGGTGTAGAGGTAATCGAACAAGAAGAAACCACGCGGGCTGCAAATCTCTTCAGCATCGAGGCCGGCGAAGCCATCTGCCGAACGCTTGCGGTCACCGAATTTGTACTACCCACTAACGAGGCGCTACTGAAGAGTCACCAGCAAATTATTGCCGGTGGGAGCATTGGCGCGACGCTGCGCAAGGCGGGCTTCGACATCAACAAGAAGCTCTTGATAAAAACGGAAGTGCCAGCCAACGCTGCCTTTGTTGCACTCTCTAAGGGAACGGTTCCAACTGGAACCGCGCTGTACACAAAAGTGTATGCACTTTTCGCTCAGTCAGTAGCCACCGATGCTGAACAGCCGCGCACGATTCCCTATGCGGTGATCGCCGAGGCTTATCACCCCGAGCACTTCCCTCCGGTTCATGAGGAAATCTCTGAAGCGCCCGAACTCCGAGAGGCCGCTCAACGCGTGCTAGAACACCTTGAGCAATTCTCCTTGAAAAGCGAGCCCGCTAGCCCAACTGCGCAACAAAACTGAGAGGAATACCGAGCTGTTGCGCCTTATCCGCTGCCGCCTGGCGCTCTGAACCTGCAAGTGTGGCCACCCATAGGTTGGTCGACCGAGCACCCGAACGGCAATAAGCCAGTGTCTTAACGTCGCTGTTCATCGCATCGTCCATGGCCGCGAGATCCGTTCCTGGAAACGTCATTGCATCCACGGGATAACGAATAAACGCGATACCCGCCTCGTCGCAGGCCGCCTCAATATCGTCCATAGAAGGTTGCTGCGGCTCTTCGTCATCAGGCCTGTTGCAAATAATAACGCCGTAGCCTGCTGCCGCGAGCTCAGCCACTTCCGCTGGTTGTATTTGACCGGTAATCGACAGCGTATCGGTAAGTTCGATTAATGTTGGCATCGCTTCTATTCTCCGTGATGTTGATCGATGATACCGAGCTGCTCGCGCAGCACCCTGACGATATCATCTCGAGGGGTCTCTGAGATCGTGATAGGACGTCCGGTAATGCGCTGAGCAATCTCAGTGTAGATCGCTGAGACCTCCATCATCATAGCGCGCGGAAGAAGGGAGCGTTCAGCAAAATCTAAACGCTCGTCCACTCTGTCTTTATTGATGAGGATGTCGGGGTCATCCGCATACGACAGCAACGCCTGACGGAAGCCTTCTTTACTGTTTTCGAGCACCTGTCCCTGAGCATAGGTTGCGGCATCCCAAATACGTGACGAGTCGGGTGTGCCGACTTCATCCATGTAAATAAGTTCGTCAACACCATCGCGATTGGTGGCGTAGCCAAACTCAAATTTTGTATCGACAAATATCTGCCCAAGGCTCTGGAGTTCTTGAGAGATCAGCTCGAAGCCTGATGCCAGTAAACGGGCATAGTGGTCTACGTCTGCCGCACCTTGAAATTTAAAGGCTTCCCAATGGGCGCGCAGGGTCTCCTGACTAACGTTGACGTCATCCACTTCAGGAACACCGGGAATCCCGGTCATAACCCCTTTGGTCGACGGGGTAATCAATAGTTCATCCAGGCGTTGATCTCGCTTCAAGTCATCGGGCAACCGAATACCACAGAAGTCTCGCTCTCCTCGCTCGTAAGCACGCCACATTGAACCGGTAATGTACTGTCGGGCAATGGCTTCGATCATAATGGGCTTGGCACGTTGTACGACCCAAACTAAGGGATGCGGGGTTTCCAATATATGACTTCGCGCTAGGCCAGCCTCTTGAAACCGCTTAAACCAATGCCCTGAAATCGCGTTCAGCGCCGCGCCTTTGCCGGGCACACCGTCGAGGCCTCCTTCTGCTCGCCACATGCACTCGAAGGCAGATAAGCGATCACTGATAACCATAATCGCGAGCTCAGCGTCGGGGTGTGCGTCGTAATGGCGTTCGCGGATCAACCTTGCGCTGTCCTCGCGGGTCAACCAATAGACGGACCGCACTTTCCCCGAATGAACGGGCTGGTCAGTCCTTATGGGTAAATCATTGTTTTGAGCGAGAACGCGCACGCGGTAAGCCCTTGCTGAGATGAACAACACACTTGAGTGTCCGCATTGTCTGATATCCGGTAATGTTTGACCAGCAACTCAATGACGCTATCCTTCTGCCTGCCAAAAAACGGTTATAGGACCGTACATTCATTCCAAAATACGACGCCTAGGGTTTCTTATGCAGTTACGTCCACTCGCCTGTTTTTTGATAATCGCCTCGACGCCAATATCTTGGGCTGCGGAGATCCCAAAGGAGAGAATGGAAACTGTCATTGTCACCGCGAATCGAACGGCCGACGAGGGTGCAACGCTGGGGCAGGCGTGGACCGCTTTGTCCGCCGAGCAGATAGCGACGGTTGATCTACAACACAGCAACCAGGTGTTTAATCGTGTCTCGGGTGCGTGGGTAAGCCGTGGCAACGGCCAGGAATCGCTCGTCTCTCTGAGGTCTCCGGTACTCACAGGCGCAGGTGCCTGTGGCGCCTTTTTTACCGCCGAAGACGGCATCAACCTTCGAGCCCCAGGGTTTTGCAATGTCAACCAGCTGTTTGATGCGAATCTGCTACAAGCCGGAGGCCTCGAGATCGTAAAAGGCCCCGCCAATGCAACCTACGGATCGAACGCGGTCAATGGTGTTATCAATGTCATCACCAAGAGCGCGGAGCAAACGCAGGACGCGATTGGTATTCAGGCGGGTAGCCGGGATTTCGGCCGTGCTCAGGTGTCGCTGACAAATGGTGGACTTGCCTTAAACGCTAATGCGACGACCTACGGGGGCTACCAAGCGGAGTCTGGGTATGACCAGCAGAAAGCGAACCTTCGCTTTGACGGTGATCTAGGTACCTGGCAACTCTCAGGCGCAGTATCTGCGTCGAACCTGAATCAAGAGACTGCGGGCTACATACAGGACGGCAAAGGAGCCTATCGCAGCAATGCCGCGCGACGGATCAACGAAAATCCCGAGGCCTATCGCGACGCTCGATCGCTGCGTGCACACCTGCGTTTTGAGCGGAATCTCGGCGATAACACGCTTAGTCTTACGCCCTACCTTCGTTCGAATGAAATGGTGTTTCTTCAACATTTCCTACCCTGGAAGTCGCGGGAGTCAAACGAACACGACAGCCTGGGTTTGCAAGCACATTTCTCAGGCGTCAGCGACTGGGGTGACTACATTACTGGTATCGAAGTCGACGCGACCGACGGGCGTTTAATCGAAGACCAAGCGCAGCCCTTTAGCCCCAACCAGCCGGCAGGTGTCCATTACGATTATCAGGTAGACGCCATGAATATTGCCGTGTTCGGGCAGGTCGAGGTAAAGCTAAGCGACAACGTATTGTTGCAAGGCGGTGTGCGGTCAGAGCGCACCGACTACGACTACACAACGAGGGCTCCGGCAGGTTCTGTGTGTGCTCCCCAAGCGAGCGCCTGTCGATTCTTTCGACCCGAGGATCGCTCTGACGACTTCTCCAATCTCTCATCCAACCTCGCGGTGGTCTGGACAGGCGATGCACACACCCTCTACCTGAGGAGCGCACGAGGCTTCAGGGCCCCGCAAGCAACTGAACTCTATCGTCTACAGTCAGGCCAACAGGTTGCGGACATTGACTCGGAGGAAGCGACATCTCTCGATATTGGCTGGCGCTATAGCAACGAATACGTATCAACAGACGTGTCTTTGTACGCGATTGACAAAGACGACGTCATTTTCCTCGATCGTAACCGGCAAAGCGTGAGTGGAGCTGCCACAAAACATCGTGGTATTGATATGGATCTAGCTTGGACATTGAGCGACACGGTTACCCTGTCCTTAAACGCCTCCTTTGCTGATCACACCTATGACAGTGACATCCAGATCTTGGGTAGCCGCGGCTCAATCAAGGGTAACGTCATCGATACATCGCCTCGCCATTTCGGCAGCGCGCGCCTAACAAAACAATTAACGCTGAACGATCGTCCAGCGAGCGTGGAACTCGAGGCAATCTGGGTCGATAAGTACTTTGTCGACCCCAATAACGAGCACCGCTACCCGGGTCACGAATTGCTAAACGCGCGGGGTGAATGGGCGCTCAGTCAAAACATTCGCACCACTCTGACCATTACCAACCTGCTCGATACAGGCTACGCAGAGCGCGCCGATTTTGGTTTTGGCAACTATCGGTACTTTGTAGGGGAGCCCCGCAGCGCGGTTCTTGGTGTATATTTCACCCTCTAAAAACAAGAGAGCACTACGCATGAATCAGTACGGTCCAGCTATCGTTGTCGGTGTCCTTATCGGCGGCGCCATTCTTCTGGATGATTTCGTAAGACCACACCCAGCGAAACCGCCTATGATGGTGAAAGCGATTGAAATGGGTGAAATGCCGTTGGTCGCTGAAGAAATTCACGAGTTCCATATGGCACCCGATGGCGACGGCGAATCCAAGATTTGGATTCACAAGAGCGCCGACGGAGACGTCACAGAAAAGATGCAAATTGCCGTGCTCACCGATGATGCCGAAATGGCAGAAGGTGTCACCATGATAAAAGTGAAGGTTGACGGCAATGCTACGGCAGATCTGGGTGAAAGAGTTAAAGCACTCGTAGAGCAGGCTCGCAACGAAGGACGATCACTAAGCCCCGAGGAACTCAAAGCTATCGTTAGCGAGACCCTTGGCAAGGGTACTGCAGACGCAGCAGTCGAAGTTGAAATCGACGTCGAAGAGCTTCAGTAGCAGGCTCGCGATATAGCGCCTGCTGTCTCGACAGCGCACAAGGTTATTTCGATTGGGCTCGGCATTCACGCAACGTGCGTCACCACCACTGCACGCAACGTTCGTCACCATCAGTAGTTGTAGCCAGCCGCGGTAGGTCGGTATCACCGTACCCTGAGCACCGCCTCACCCAAAGCTCAACGCGGTGCAGTCCTGAAGCGGTCATGGTGGTTGGCTTAGTAGGTGGCTTGGTGCTTGAGTTGATGATTGAGACCGTGCTTGAGATCGAGTTTGACACCTCACCGCGACAGGCACCCGAAGGGTACCGCTAAGCGAACGACCGAAGACCAACAGCGCGGCGCACCTTGTCCAAAAGCTCGGAACTTTGAGGTCTTAGGCGCTCAGCACCCGCCCGCAAGATTGCTTCCACTTCCTTGGGATTGGCCATTAACCGATCGTACTCATCGCGCGCTGGGGCAATCTCGTCGTTGACACGTTCAAACAGGCGTTTCTTCGCCTCACCCCAGGCAAGTCCTGCCTCAAAGGCGTCGCGCATCTCCTGTCGCTCAGCCTCATTAGCAAACGCGCACCAGATCTGGAATACCGCAGAGGTATCGGGGTCTTTCGGTTCACCCGGCTCAAGCAGGTTGGTCTTTATTTTGTTGATACCTTTCTGCAATTTCTTAGGCGTGTCAAAAAGCGGAATTGTATTGCCGTAGCTCTTACTCATCTTGCGCCCATCGAGCCCTTGCAAGACAGCGACGTCGTCATCAACCACAGCCTTGGGCAACACAAACGTCTCACCATAGTGGTGATTGAATCGCGCAGCGATGTCACGCGCCATCTCAACGTGTTGGATTTGATCACGGCCGACAGGCACGTCGTTCGCGTTGAAAATCAAAATGTCCGCCGCCATCAGGATCGGGTATGAAAAAAGACCCATGCTGATCGCGTAATCAGGATCCTCGCCCGCTTCCTCATTCGCCTGCACTGACGCTTTGTACGCATGCGCGCGGTTCATCAAGCCCTTCGCGGCATTGCAGGTAAGGATCCACGAGAGCTCTGTAATTTCTGGAATATCTGACTGGCGATAAAAATGTGATTTTTCGTGGTCGAGCCCTAAAGCAAGCCAAGTCGCTGCAATCTCTCGACTCGACTGAGCAACCAGGTCCGGGTCCTGTGATTTGATCAGTGCGTGATAGTCCGCGAGGAAAAGATACGCATCCACGTCCTCCCTCTGAGCAGAGGCAATCGCAGGCCGAATAGCACCAACATAGTTGCCCAAATGTGGTGTGCCCGTGGTCGTAATACCTGTTAATACACGATGGCGTGCCATTTAAATGTTCCCCGATACCGCTGCGCGCTCAGCGCGCAAGTACACATGATAAGACAAAGTTGATTGCGCACTGTGTGGCGCGATTGTAAGAGCCAGCGCTGATTTCTACCAGTCATTCTGCGCTCCTCGCCCTCTGGCGTAGCCCTCTGGTACTGTGGCTACAGCCCTTAAATAATCACAAATAGCAGCGCCGCAAGCAGAACGCGATAGATAACAAATGGCATCATGCCCACGCGTTTCACCAAACCCACAAAGAACGCAATGGTCACATAGGCGCTTAAACCCGCTATCAACATCGCGACAGTAATCTCGAAGATGGCACCACCCGCCAGTGCATCGCTCTGCGTAAACAACATGAGCGCCAGAGCGCCGCCGATCACAGGGATCGACAATAAGAAAGAAAATCGTGCCGACGTCGCGATGTTGTAGCCCAAGAACGAGGCTGCTGTGATTGTGACCCCCGATCGAGAGGCCCCGGGAATAAGTGCGAGCGCCTGAGCTAAGCCAATTATCAGCGCATGATCCAAGCGCGTCATCGGCTGCTCATCACCGTCCGCGCCGCGAAATCGATACGCAACACCCAATAACAATCCAAAGCCAAGCGTTGCATAGGCGATAGTGTTGAGCCCTCGGAAATAGAGATCGATCACATCTGCAAACAAGAATCCAATGAGCATGACCGGGATCGTTGCCACAACTAAGCATGCGATCTCACGCCACGCGTTTCGCATGGAGACAATCGCTTTATCTGAAGTCAGCGCATCCAAGTCCGAAAAATCATCTGCCTGGTCAACACCCTGCCCGCCAGAAAGACTGAAACGGGCAGCCTCGCGTCGATCGAAAGCCCCTGACAGCAGTGTCCTCAAAGTGTCTCGGTAATACACAAGCACTGCAATGAGCGTTCCAGCATGCACCGCAACATCAAAGAGCAGCCCTTGATCAGACCATCCAAAAAGCTGCGAAGGCAAAATTAGATGAGCCGAACTCGATACAGGTAAAAACTCCGTAAGCCCCTGTATCAAGGCCAGCAGGATAATCTGCAGTGTATCCACTAGCCCTCCTTTCTCTGCTCTGCGATCCCAGTAGCTGGTTTGCCCTGCTCCGAGAGTTTCTTCCAGCCGATCTCTTTCTGCACATACCTCGGTTCTAGCTGATTCGCTTCGAGGAGCAGTGACTGATCTATATGATCGAGGAAAGCCAGCGCGGTTTGCGATGGTCTTGGACGCGCCTCGACAACTGACTCTGCGACGAGAAGTTTATTGTGTGCACCAGATACAAGATCACTGCCGTCACCTATGAGCGTAATGCCCGACGCCATCTGCTCAAGAGACTCGCCGTTCGGACCCAATACCTGAGCGGGCGAAGACACTGACGGAGCTCCCAATTCGATCAACCCTGCTGTTGTAACCTCAAACCACGCCCAATAGACCTGACCGATTTGCGCGTCCATAACGCTTAAAATACGGGTGCCCACCGGAAGTGGTAGGGATTGGGCCTGCGAGGCGAGTGAGCAAACCGGCAAAACTGGAATGTCTAAAGACCAACCCAAGCCCTGGGCCACGCCAACAGCGACACGAATGCCGGTGAATGAGCCGGGGCCTACGCCGCAAGCGATTAGATCGATGCTATCTAGCGATCTACCGCCCAAGGCCTCATCCACCATCGCAAGAATATGTTGGTTGTGCGCCCTTGGAAGATCCCGCTGCAGCTCGATCACATTCTCACCCGAGATCACCGCGACAGAACAAAGATTTGTCGACGTATCTAAAGCAAGAATAGTGGGGATTTCAGGCAGCTCCTTCATGGCGCGCATAGTCGCACAAAGACTGACAATTAGCAGTGATTAATAGGCAGTTTTAAGCACCAGCAATGTGCAATACGACAAAAATAATATGCGCAAAAACAACCCCGAGGGTTAAGCGACACCGCATTTTTCGATACCAGGCTTCAAGCGACGAGACCCGTGTCTCGTACCAAAATAAGGCGATGTATCCCAGCATAAGGAAAACCGCAGCCATCATTGCCTGCGCCGTCAAGATTGCGGCAACGCCAAAAAGCACGAGACCATTACTGATGATCAGGGTACTGGCAGCGCTCTCACCGTCCACTTCTCTCACCGCTTGAACCTGGCCCCACAGAGCACCCGCTAAGAAGGCAAAAATAGCCAGCGAGTAAATGACAAAACCCTGAATAGAAAGCGACCGAGGCCAGTCCTCTAACGAGCTAAAGCCCAGACAAAACCCAAAAAATGGAATAAGCCCCGCGTAACCTAATAATTGGGAAATTAGCCGACTGGACACTCAACCGATACCTCTGGATGCCGAATGATGGTCAGAAGAATACCACCAACCGGCAAGCCAAACTTTGTTAAGGATGATTCGTTGATCAGAACATTCTCACTGACGAGGTACATTCGATCATCTACCGCGACATCGATTGATCCATCCTCAAGCTCAATGGTCAATACGTAATCGAGGAACATCGAGTTACCCGAGGTCGATGCTCGACCTTCTCCACGCACATCGCCCGCTGTTGCTGCGTAAGACCCATCAGCTGATCGAGACAGGCGCCAAACACGAGTCTGTTTTTCGCCATCATCGAAGACGAACCGCTCATCCAGCGTACCAACACCGTCCTGCCAACACGCTGATATGTCGGCAACAAACGATCGACTAGCATAGCCTCGATAATTTTTTACAACGCCATGCGCCGTCAGAGCCCCAGAGAAAAATGACTCGGCAGAGAACACAGGGCCTCTGTTTTGATACTCCTCGATCGTGACGCCCGCGCAGGCGCTTAAGCTCATCACAAGCAGCATCGCTAGTGTCTTGCGCATTACAGTCTCCCTCAAAATTGCAAGCATGACCCTCACAAACACCCGGGCAAAAAAAACCCCGGACAGATGACCGGGGAATAAAAAACCATCTGGGGGAAGATGGCTTGGAAACCAAATAAGGTTGTGAGTGTTACGAACCTGTAGAAAAGGTGGATCACCAATTAATTAAGGGATGCACCAAAACATGAACAAAAAAAGGGCGACCCGAGGGCCGCCCTTTTCATAAGTTACCGCTTGGTCTTTAGAGCGAACCTGGAACTGTCCAGCCAGCCCACCAAGGGTTTGAACCGTCAGGGTTCACAGCACCGATGAAGTCAGTCGCGTCGAGGAAGCTCGTATTCGCAGTTGACTCCGGGTATGCCGCGTTGATTTCAGTCCAGTTAAGAGGCGCAGCGAGTACCGCCTCTGCAGCTTGTGAAGCAAGAATCGCGTCTAGCGCAGGAGCTGCAACAACCACGGTTGCGTTACCTACCGCGTCAGCACCATCTTCACTGTCAGCAGATACCAACGTACCGCCGCTTCCATCGTTCGCACAGTCTTGAATCCAGTTATTGAATACAAGCGCTGTGTTTACATTCGCTCCTGCGCCACCGGTGATCCGCGCACACGATGCAAACGTGTTGGGTGAATCACCTGCGACTGTCGCTACCACATTGTGGAAGAAACCACCTGACTTCTTCTTAAACTGCATGATGAAGGAGTCGTCGTTAGCCTGTTTGTCAGCAATGATAGTGACGTTGGCGATCGTTGGCTTAGAGAGTGGCTCATCCGCGCCTTGCGTGTCCATCTCGAACGCTTCACCGCTGCCCTCAGGCGACTGCTTAACGATAACGTACTGCATATTGCCTCGGTAGCCCTCGTCCCAGTCGACGGAGTCATCGCGAGCTGCAGTCACAACTGCGTACTTAACGTTGACGTCACCGCCGTAGAACTCGATACCATCATCCGCGTTATCGTGAACCTGCAGGTATGAGATCTCAGTACCGCTACCAACGCCGTTCAGTGACAAGCCGTTGATCTCGTCGCCGTCCGCATTGATCAAGTAACCACCTTCAGCTACCACGACGTACTTGAGCGTTCCGCTGGAGTCATTTCGCGTGTCGCCATTGATCTGACCGAAGTTACCCGCACCGCCTTCAGCAGTGATGTTACAGAGATCAGCAGTGCACGTATTGTGACGACCGAATCCGCTAATCACGAGTCCGCCCCATTCGAATGGGTTGTCGTAATCTGCATCCTCAGAGCTGAAGATGATCGGCGCCGTTGCTGTACCCACCGCTTCAATCTTCGCACCGCGGTTTATTTGCAATACCGCAGCTGTTTGGAAAGTGCCGTCGGCCGCCTCGAGGCCTTTCACCTCTACACCAGCTTCGATCGTCAGCGTAGGCGTCGTCAACTCAGCACCACCTTGAGTGAAACCCTGCGCATCGAGAATCTCAGCGCCGTTACCGAACTGAACACGTCCCTTTAGCGTGTAGGTGTTACCGGCAACAAGTGTCATGTCTTCGTTATAGATGCCCTCGAGCTCACAGACGTTATCCGCCGTTTCAGTGGTGCCCGCAGGACACTCGATTGCTATTGCTTCAGGTGTACCCACAGAACCTTCGATAGTCCAACCGTCCCACCAGGCGGTCGTTGCATCGGGGTCAACGGCACCGATGTAATCAACTGCATCGAGGTACGCGACGTCTGCAACTGACTCACCGAAAGAAGCGTTGATTGCTGCCCAATCCATCGCTTCGGACAGCTTAGCCGCGTCAGCCGTAGAGGCCGCGAGCGAGTTCAAGTTGGCAAAGGTCGCAGTAACATTCAGTGCAGCGCCACCCATATCAACCGTTGCAAGTACACCCCGATCACCGGCCGCGTTGGCACAGTCTTGAATCCAATTGTTGAACACCAGTGAAGTGCCAACGTTAGTTTCGGATCCACCCGTGATGCGCGCACACGTATCAAACGCATTTGGCGAGTCAGCATCAACCGTGGCGACCACATTATGGAAGAAACCGCCTGACAACTTTTTGAACTGCATGATGAACGAGTCATCGTCAGCTTGCTTATTAGCAATAATCGTGACGTTTGATACCGTTGGCTTGGATAGAGGCGAGTCCGCGCCCTGCGTATCCATCTCGAACGCCTCACCACTACCCTCGGCAGACTGCTTCACAACGACATACTGCAGGTTGCCTTGATAACCCTCGTCCCAATCGATGGAATCGTCACGCGCACCTGTCACCACGACGTGCTTAGCGTTGACGTTGCCGCCGTAAAACTCAATACCATCATCCGCGTTATCGTGGACCTGCAGGTACTCGATCTCAGTGCCATTACCGACACCGTTGAGCGAAAGTCCATTGATTTCGTCGCCATCCGCATTGATCAAGTAACCACCTTCCGCGATGACAACGTATTTTAGCATGCCGCTGTTATCGTCAGGTGTTGATCCAGACACCTGGCCAAAGATGCCCGCACCACCTTCCGCAGTGATATTGCAGATCTCATCATCACAGGTGTTATGCGGACCAAAACCGCTGACAATCAGGCCACCCCACTCAAATGGCCCTTCGTAATCGGCGTCTTCCGAACTGAAGATAATGGGATCATCAGCTGTGCCTACAGCCATGATGTTAGCGCCACGGTTAATTTGCAGTACCGCGGCGGTTTGGAATGTGCCGTCGGAGGCGTTTAATCCCTTGACCTCAACACCAGGCTCAATGGTGAGCGTTGGTGTGGTCAGGGTGTCGCCATTTTCGAGTGTCGTCGCAGATGACATTCGCGCAGCGCCATTACCAAACTGAACGCGGCCGTTCAGTGTGTAGGTATTACCGGCTACCAAGGTCATGTCTGCGTCGTATGTACCCGTTAGTTCGCAAACATCGGTCGATGTTTCTGTCGTGCCCTCGGGGCAAGGAACGTCATTGGACTCAGGTTCCGGCGCGGGCGCTGGTGCGGGAGTTCCGCCGGACCCACCATCGTTTGTTGGCGGCTCAATGATAATCGTTGTATCTCCACCGCCGCCGCTGCAACCGCTGAGTCCTACCAGGGCTCCAGAGGCGAGTAGCGCCATGACTAACTGCTTATTCATCTACATTCACTCCTAATGAAAATGGTTTTCGCTGTTTTGGTGCTGCTCTACAGTTTCCAGTCGATTCCAACTTGGAAACTTGTTCCTCGTTCGTACTGCTGGAAGACCTTGCCTCCCTGCGAGTACTCAAAATTTTCGTTTAGTAGATTGTTGACCTTTGCGCGCACTGAGAGCGCTTCGCTCACGTCCCATCGATAGACCAGTTGAACGTCAAGCCTTGGCTTTAAAATGACATCGGCTGCGCCTTGAATACCGCGGTCAGCAACGGTTTTGCCGTTCTGGTTGAGCAATAAGGTCACCTGCTGCTCTGTCGCAAAATCGTCGTAGCCAAAAATGATGTTTGCTGTGTAGTCGGGTTGCCCCTGCATAGCACGAATCACGCCGCCGCCGATATCGACCTCAGACTCAATGGATGCCGCGTTGAAATCGATAAAGATCTCGGAGTCAAAATCGTCCGAGAGCGAGAATGAAATCCGCCCTTCGACTTCAATACCGTTAAGTTCTGCAAGATCAGAGTTTTGGAACGTACGCGCGTTGGCTGCCGTGCCCGAAGCTGCGATCACGACTCGCTCAATAGCGTCCTCGATTTCTTTGTGAAATAAAGCGACGGAAATGCTGTTACCTGCGTCCTCGTCGAAGTACCACTCCCAGCGAATATCGGCATTGGTGATGGAAGAGGTTTGGAGAAATGGATTACCAAAGACCTGAGCGCCGAACTCAAGATCCTGGTAGTAGGCATTCGCCGTCTCTTTAAAGTCTGGACGCGCAATCGTCTCACTCAATGCGACTCGAAGCTGTTGATCATCGGTAAACGACCAGTTCACGCCAAAATGCGGCAGTGGCGTGATTTCATCGATAACAGACTCCACGGGTTGACCATTGAAACTGCTAAAAGTCTCGGTAGTCTGAACGTACTCCTCAAATCTGATGCCTGTGATGACCTGCCATTCCAACCCAAGCGTGTGGTCATAGAGCGCGTAGGCGCTGTTGTAGGTAAGGTCCGCACCATAATTATCAGAGGGAAGCGTTGACTCCGTGAAGGTGAGGCCGCGCGTCACTGAACCCTGGACGCCACCTATAACGGATGGGTCATTACTCGCCGCGTAAACCACGTCCGAGACGACCGCATTAGGCGCCGCTAATATGTCCCCTGCCAAGATCGTGGAGTAGCCATAGATGGCCGCTTCTGCCTCTCGATCGCGCTCAATGGCACTGAGTCCCATCTTCAATGAACTAAACGAGTCGCCATCGTCAAAAACATCCCATGTCAGATCGAATGAGAGTTCGTAGTTGTTATCGACCAAGTTATTGAAGCGTCGATTGCTACCGCCGTAGTTGAAAAAGAAGCCTGTGAACAAGTCACCCTGTGATGCATTCGTTGCACTAAAATCAAACCCGGCGACCAGGTCACTGCCCAGTGTCTGCGACTGACTTGCAATGAACGAAGAGTTGCGGCGATCAGGCACATCGCGTTCAGCTTGGCTCACGGTTGCTTGCCATTCGAGGAACAATGAACCGGATTCGTTGAGAAAGTGCGATCCGGCGACCTGAGTCGAGGCATATTGACGCTCTTCCCACTGTACACTTGTGCCCACAACGGACCGGAACTCGTCGCCCTCGACACCCACGTAGCGCTCAACGAAGGAGTCCGTCACGCGGGAGACAATGGTGTTCCACTCATAGGTACTATCTCCAATGCCCACGCCCACTGAAACCAAACCACTGACTTCAATGTTGTTGGTCGCTGTCTGATAGGTGAAGTCATCCGCCACGATGTCAGAGCCACCGCCGTACGACCGGCGGATGCCATCCTGTCGTTGACTCCAGCTATTGGCATAACTGCCTGCAGCAAAGTAGCCAATCTCAGCGTCGCCGATGTAGAAGACATCACCAGCAGAGATACCCAAATCAATAGCCGGCGTCACAGACGCAGTGTCGGCATCCCAGCCATCCATCATCAGAAGGCCAGCTGACTGTCGAAGTTGACCAGAAATGTAACTATCCACAACGAAGGTATTGCCGTCGCTGTCAGTAATGCTCCCTACTTTGAGCGCGTCGGCAATAGCTGCAATTGCTCCGTTCTCTTCTCGCGTTCCATCATCCCAACCCAGAAAATCCGAATCGCCCTCCAGCGCGTCAACAGCAACCGAGCTTCCAGTAAGGCCTGTAACGCCGCCCAACTGCACTGACAAGTCAATAAAGGCCTCATCAGGGAACGTCTTGGTGTTTATCACCAAATTGCCGCCAGTAGACTCACCCGGCATTGACGCCAGATAGGTCTTCTTAACGTCTAGCTGATTTACAAAACTTGACGGAAAGAGGTCCAATGGAACCGTTCGTCGAGAAGGGTTGGTTGAGGGCATGGCAGAGCCATTGAGGTTCGCCGTGACATAACGATCACCTAAACCCCGAATCACCACATACTTATCGTTCTGCACTGACACACCAGGAACGCGTACGATCGATGCCGCAACATCACTGTCTCCGTAACGCGCGAGCTGCTCCACGCCAAGTGTGTCGACAATATTGCCTGTGTCTCGCTCGCTTAACTCAAAGGCGCCGGGATCAAAGCTACCCAGAACCACCACCTCTTCTAACTTCGGCCGCTCAAGCTCAAAAGAGATAGACTCACTCGCCAGCCTGACCGACAAACCTCGAGTCACTCCGGCGAAAACGCGGCTGGTGTAGCGATTGCCATCAACAGTTACTGTGTAGCGCCCGCGTGGCGCCTCAATCGTTGCTACACCGTCCTCATCGGAGGCCGCTCGTCCCCCGCCATTGGACAGGTTCACGACCGTGCCTATTACTGGCGCGCCATCTCTTGTGACAGTAACTTCAAGACTTCCTTTGGGTTGATCGCGTCGCTCTGCAGCAGACTCTCTACTAGCGTACACATCGACAAGCGGCGATGAGCCGGGGGCTAATTCGATCAAGACGTCGGCTAACTGGCCTGATTCCAGGGCAAAGCGAACAACGCGTTGATCACCGCTCGCGTCAACAGCCACAACGTGGCCGCCTGCATTAAGGTCTGCCGTGAATGACCCATCCAGTCGTGTGGTGCCAGCGACTTCACCGTCTATCGTAATCGTCGCTGAGCGCTGAGGCTGGCCGCCTTGGAAAACATAAAGTAAAAGTTCATCCTCGGCCGTGGCTAGTTGGGGTAACAACAACCCTGCCGTGATCAACAGCAGACGCGCTAACGTACTTTTTATCATCGGTGCTCCTCAAGCGATTAACACTCTCGACTTTAGAGTGGCTTGGGCGAGCACTTTATTAACCGCAGATTACAAATTCCTTGCTGAAAGATGATTGTTTTATGACAACCGTTAAGTCGAAGATGATAAAATGCCGCTAACACATTGTTTTTTGGAGTCTTATATGCCTGTAAGGGCAATACAACGTCACAAAAACTTCACATGCACTGCACGCCAATCCGGTTAAAGTCCACGTGACAATCATGCGGATGCACTGCGCTTCATATCTGTCCGGTAACGGGAAAAATTCCGGCTGGTTTGAAACCCCAGATTATGTTCAGCATGACGAGATCTGCGACCTAAAGCAGCGGAGTTATGGATGCTTAACTTTCAAAACTTAGTGCAGCAGTACTTTCCTGAATTCGCGCGTCGCCATTCAAGGCTTGCCCGTGTCGCTGGCAGTACTCTCAGCTTTTTGTTTTTTCAAAGACGGTTCGAACAGTTTGACCGCGAATACCCAGATAGCGAGGGCTTTGACCTTGTTGAATCGGCACTCACTTTCTTCGATTTCCAACTCCGTACCCGAGAATCTGAGCGAGATCGGATCCCGGCCACCGGCAAGGTAATTATCGTTGCGAATCATCCGATAGGCTCACTCGACGGGCTGGCGCTCCTTTATCTTATCCGGCAGATACGACCTGATGTGAAAGTCGTTGCTAACAACATGCTAATGCAAATAAGCCGCTTGCATCCTGTGCTCTTACCTGTCGACAACATGGGGGGAAAGACCGGCCGTAAACATTTGTTAGCGATAAAAGAACATCTCAATGATGAGTCTGCGCTCTTGATATTCCCCGCGGGCGAGGTTTCGCGGTTCGGTGCCAAAGGCATTCGAGATCCGGCCTGGCAAAGTGGTTTTATTAAGCTTGCCTCCGCCACCAAGGCACCGATCCTACCGATCTTCGTGGGTGGTCGAAACTCTGTATTTTTCTATAGCCTGAGTGTGCTCGCAAAGCCCTTATCAACGGCGTGGCTCATTAGGGAGATGTTTAAGCAAAGCCACAACACAATCGATGCCCGCATAGGAAGGGCCATTCCGCATGAGGTTTACGCGGCGAACAAATTTTCTGCAGCGACGCTCGCGAGTATGTTTAAACAACACGTCTACCGACTAGCGAAGAATCGAAAGCCGATTTTTGACTCCGTAGAGACAGTGGCTCCGCCCGAGTCTCCAGTACTAGTGAGGCGTGAGGCCTCAGCCTGCGAGCATTTAGGCACAACGCCCGACGGTAAGCGCATTCTCCTAACGACGGCTCAGCAATCACCCAGCATCATGCGCGAAATCGGCAGGCTTCGAGAAATGACCTTCAGACTTGTCGGCGAAGGGTCAGGTGAGCCTAGAGATATAGACAGTTTCGACAAAGCTTATGACCAATTATTCCTTTGGGACGAGGATGAATTGGAGATTGTTGGTGCTTATAGATTGGGTGATGCGCGCTTACTCACTGACCAAGGCGGAGTCTCGGCCTTGTACACAAGCACGCTCTTTGAGTTCTCATCCTCCATGCAGCGCTACTTCGCACGAGGGCTAGAACTCGGTCGCAGCTTTGTTCAACCAAAGTATCAAACGCGAAATGCGCTCGATTATCTCTGGTATGGCATCGGCGCCTACGTAGCAAAAAGACCTCATATTCGGTACCTATTTGGGGCGACATCGATTTCGCGCTTTTACAACGCAGAGGCCATAGCGCGGATCGCCTATTTCTACTCGGAAAACTACAAAAGCCTTCCCGTCGAGGTACATCCCAGAACGCCATTCACCATTTCCGATGAGGTAAAAGCAAAACTGGATAAGGAATTTTTCGGCATCGACCGAGAGGAGGATTTCAAGGCCTTGAAACATTACCTTGCTTCGGAGGGTTTGAAGGTGCCGACGCTTTACAAGCACTACTCACAAACAACCGAACACACAGGTGTAACATTTTGCGCCTTTAATCGAGATCCGGATTTTGGTGATTGCGTTGATGGGTTTGTCATTGCGGATCTCACTCTGCTGAGGCCAAAGAAAAAAGCGCGTTATTTGGGACAACACTGGTGCTATGAAGGAGAGCGCCGTCAGGGGCCTCTCTCACTCTAAAAATCGAGTAGAAAACCGCGGATCATATCCTTATCTAAGCCGTTCACTCAGTTTTTACGCGCATAAATACCAGAGTACGCCCGCATCCCTTCCCATCATTACAAAACTTTGCAACTCTGCGGTTGTTGGGTGCCTTTCGGTCTGCACCTATCCCGGCCCCGGAATCCTTGAGGGCTCATTATCAAAAAACCCCAGTCTGGACCGAGCCCCTACCTCATACGTTGACTGTAGCCTGGCCAGACGACCTGCAAGACAACCTATTAGGAACTTGATCTGTGTATTTTAAAGACCTCGACCTGTCGTCGGAGCTGTTGCGTGCTGTTGAGAAAAAGGGCTACGTTGAAGCAACCCCCATTCAGCAACAAGCTATCCCGCTGGTGTTACAAGGCAAAGATTTACTCGCCGGTGCTCAAACCGGCACGGGTAAAACCGCCGGCTTTACCCTACCGTTGCTGCAACAACTGCAGAATAAGCACCCAAACACTCAACACAAGAGTTACCCAAAAGTACTGATACTGACCCCGACGCGCGAACTCGCTGCACAGGTACACGAGAGTGTTAGGGACTACAGCAGTTACCTCAACTTTCGTTCGGCGGTCGTATTTGGTGGGGTGAGCATTAACCCGCAAAAACAAAAGCTCATTCGAGGTGTCGACATCATCATTGCGACTCCCGGGCGGCTGCTCGATCACGTTCAGCAACGAAGCGTAGATCTATCTAGAATTGAAACGCTCGTGCTCGATGAAGCCGATCGCATGCTTCAAATGGGTTTTATTCATGATATTCGCCGGGTGGTAAAGAGCATACCCAAGCAACGCCAAACACTGCTTTTTTCTGCCACGTTCTCTTCCGAAATCAAACGCCTTGCCGCTGATTTCCTAACGAATCCCAGCGAGATTCAGGTCACACCGGAGAACACGACCACTGAGCGTGTCAGTCAAGTGGTGTATCCAGTAGATAAGCGTCGTAAGCGCGAGCTGTTGTCACAGCAAATCGGCGAGAATAATTGGCAACAAGTATTGGTTTTCACGCGCACCAAGCACGGAGCAAATCGACTGGCTGAGCAACTGGAAACCGATGGTATTTCGGCCGCGGCAATTCATGGAAACAAATCCCAGGGCGCGCGGACAAAAGCCTTGGCCGATTTTAAGTCGGGTACTGTCCGGGTGCTGGTAGCCACTGATATCGCAGCCCGCGGTATTGATATTCACAAGCTTCCCCATGTTGTGAACTTCGAACTACCCAATTCAGCCGAAGATTATGTGCATCGCATAGGACGTACAGCACGTGCAGGACAAACAGGTGGTGCAATCTCACTTGTTTGTGTCGACGAGCTAAAGCTGTTGAGCGACATTGAAAAGCTCATCGGAACCAAAATTGAGCAAGTGAAATTGCCGGGTTACGACGTGGACCCCACGATCAAACCAGAACCCATTCAAAACGGACGTGCTAGCCGAGGCAACGGCCGCCAAGCCGATGGTCGGCAACCCGAAGGCAGGCGCTCTAGTGCACAGCGTCGCGGCGCTAAGCCGACTGGTAAAAAACAGGGACGATCTCACAATAGCCGTGGGCACGCTGCGTAATGCTCGGGAGCGCGGTGGCTTAGAGTGTTCTCAGCCCTTACTTACCCATCGCTCCGCCTCAATTGACCGCCGCAGCAAACCGAACCACTCGCGTTGATGCAGACTCGTCCGACGCTTGTGGTTAGTCTCTGGGTGATACGGTTGGCTGCGATCCGAGTTCTAATAAGATTCTTCAGGGACTCTTCAGGGATTCTTCTGGCGCCCGGCTTTAGCATCTCTGCGGCCGCGCTTGGTGAGCGGCACACCATGAGCGTCGACCGTGCTCTTGGGTTTTTCACCTTTTGCTTTCTTGGACGCGCGGCTTAATGTAACGAGTGAAAGCGTTTCTTGATCACGTAGCTTGATGGCGTTTTTTTCTAAGGTATCCAGTTCTTCAAAACTGTAGAGGTCGTTTTTGAGTTTTTCTATTCGGTTCATGCTGGGGGACTCACAGGTATCAGTCGACGTTGGATATCTGCATCGCAGCACCCGAGACCCGCGCAACATACGGGGTTTTACTCGCAAAGCGAAGCAGTTACTGCAATTTCTCGATCGTGTCGATTTGTAGCGACGATCAATATGATCAAGACCGAAAATTTCATTGGAATCATTGGCGGTCACTTGCACTACTCCGCCCTCCGGGAAGTCGACGGTCGGCAGTGCATGAAAGATGGTGACTGAGTCGAAAATTAGCCAGCCCTCGCGGAACTTAATACTACAGAGACCCGCTGGATCAACGGGTGAATCTCCCAAAGAAATGATCTTTGTCGACGCGACAGACGAATTTACCCGATAATGTCTAAATTAAGTCACTGAGAGAAACTTTGAAGACTTGAGTTTGTCTCAGCATAACCCCATGTTTTGGGGGACGTCGCTGTAGGTAAAAATCACATGACACACGCTGCACTATCCGGCCTCGAAAACTGGCTCGGTCAACAAATTATTGGTCAGACTGATCTCGTCCGAAAACTTCTCATCGCAATTTTGGCTGACGGCCACCTTTTGGTTGAAGGTGCTCCAGGATTAGCAAAAACCCGCGCCATCAAAATGATGGCTGAGGGCGTCGAGGGGGACTTCCACCGAGTTCAGTTCACACCCGATCTGCTTCCCGGTGATATAACGGGGACAGACATTTTTCGTCCGCAGCTAGGGACCTTTGAATTCCAGGCGGGACCTATTTTTCACAACCTCATTCTTGCTGACGAAATCAACCGAGCACCCGCGAAGGTACAGTCCGCTTTGTTAGAAGCCATGGCCGAACGACAAGTAAGTGTGGGTGGCACAACCTACCCGCTTCCTCGGCTTTTCCTCGTAATGGCAACCCAGAACCCTATCGAGCAGGAAGGTACCTATCCACTGCCTGAAGCGCAGCTCGACCGTTTCCTCATGCACGTAAAAGTGGACTATCCCAATGCGAACGCGGAACGAGAAATTCTCAAGCTCGCGCGCCGCGAGGCATCAACCGGCGAGTCGGTTGATCAGCCCGAGGTATCTGAGGCCACGGTCTTTGCTGCGCGTGAAGAAGTATTGAAGTTGCATATGTCTGATGCGGTCGAGGAATATATTGTGCAGCTGATCATGGCGACACGACAGCCTGAGGCTTATGACGCAGAGCTCGCAAGCTGGATCGAGTACGGCGCCTCGCCTCGCGCAACAATTGGACTCGATCGCTGTGCTCGTGCACATGCTTGGCTTCTTGGTAAAGACTTTGTCAGCCCTGATGATGTAAAGGCAATGGCGCACGACGTTTTGCGACACCGCCTCGTTGTGAGCTATGACGGTGAAATTGCAGGAGTGACAGCCGACAGTGTTATCGACAAGCTGCTGGATCTGGTTCCAGTAGCCTAAGCTCATTAGCATGTTGGAGTTTCTCCCCAAAGGTCACAAAGTCTCGGCAGAGCGACTCGTAGAGGGTCGTCACGTTGCCCAGTCGATTAACATCAATGCGCAATCCAAGGCACTCGCGCTGTTGGCAGGCCGGCGAAAAATTCGTCAGCGCGGACGCGGCGTAGACTTTGAGGAAGTGAGGCTTTACGCACCGGGCGACGACGTGCGCTCAATCGATTGGCGCGTTACCGCGCGCTCGGGCGATCCTCATACAAAGCTGTTTCAAGAAGATAGAGAGCAACCCATTGTGCTGCTTATAGATCTTCGCTCCCCCATGTGGTTTGGCTCTAAAAATTGCTTTAAGACCGTTCTCGCCTCACACATCGCCTCGGTATTGGCATGGGCGGGACTCGATGCCGGCGAGCGCGTCGGCGGTATTGCAATGACCAATTCAGGCCTATTCGAAATTAAGCCGCAGCGTTCTAAACGCTCGGTATTGCGTTTGCTGCGCCTTATGGAGTCAGCACCTTCGCCCTCCTCTTCGTCATACAGTGAGTCGAACGATTCGTGGCCCGTTGCGCTCAGTCAGCTCAAGAGTCTTTCGAGGCCCGGCGCGCGACTGATGCTAATCAGCGATTTTACCGACCTTCTCTCTGATACGTCGGTGGAAAAAACACTCCGCGATATCGTCAGCCATCGACAAGTGGTCTGCTTCAAAATCACCGACCCGCTCGATGCAGAACTGCCACCCTCGGGGAAATATGCGCTGACCGATGGGAACAAGCAGATAAAAATGGACACCTCGATGCAGCGCTTGCGGAACGCCTACAAAGATGACTTTGAGAAGTCTCAGGCCGAGGTCATCGATTATCTGCGTCGCTATCAGGTGCCGCTGGTTCCCGTCGACACCAGTGAAAACCCGAATGAACTTTTGCAACGAGTGTTTCCTAAGCGATGAACCCCGAGCAGCTACTAGAACAACTCGCGCCGCTAAGGACGCCTGAGGCCATTGGTCTCTTGCCGCTGGCGCCAGGCTGGTGGGCCGTTATCGCGTTATTCGCGATAGTGCTGGGCACACTCCTCTATCTCGCCTTCAGGCATTATCAACGCGCCGTTTATCGACGTGCCGGTGTTCAGTGGCTCATTGAATTAGAAGCAGACTCCGCTGACGTACAGATGCTCAGTCGCGCGCTGAAGACAACGGCGTTGAAGGCTTACGCGCCTAATACCGTCGCTGGATTGTCTGGCGATGATTGGCCGAACTTCCTACGTCAAACCTGCAGCAAGCTGGATGCCGACGCACTCACTATTTTATCGCAGGTGCACCGTGCAGAGCCCGAACTACCCAAAACAATTGATTGGTATCACGCTCGCCTCTGGATGAAACATCACGAGGTGGCCAGTGCTTGATTTCCTCTGGCCCTGGGCCTTCGCACTCGTGATACTGCCGCTATTGGTTAGGCTATTACCGCCTGCATCAGAGTCATTGGGTGCAGCTATCCGCGCGCCGTTCAGCGCGCGCTGGCAGCGGCTTCAGGGCGAAGGGCAGGTGTCAGCATCCGTCAGTACGTTGAGGGTGCTCGGTTTGTTTCTCGCGTGGATTTTTATTGTTACTGCCATCGCACGTCCGCAGTGGGTCGGTGAACCCATCGAGCTGCCAAATACCGGTCGCGACCTCATGTTGAGCCTCGACTTGTCCGGCAGTATGCAAATTCGGGATATGCAGGTAGGGAACCGCACTATTTCCCGCGTTGAAGCCGTGAAAGCAATCGCCTCTGATTTTACCGAGCGAAGGGTGGGTGACCGCGTAGGGTTGATTTTATTTGGCTCAAAGGCCTACGTACAAGCACCACTGACCTTCGACACCACAACCGTGACGCAATTCATTAGAGAGGCGCAACTTGGTTTTGCGGGCGAAGATACGGCCATTGGCGACGCCTTGGGGTTAGCGATTAAACGCTTACGTGATAGACCCGCAGCCTCACGCGTCCTTATTTTGCTAACCGACGGCCAAGACACTGCCAGCAGCGTTGAGCCTATAGAAGCTGCGGCGCTCGCAGCGCAGCAGAATGTGAAGGTTTACACCATTGGGATCAGTCGAAACCTCGGTACGACAGCTGCACGCGGTGGTGAAGTCGACGAGGCGTTACTGCGCGCGATTGCGGAAGCCACGGGTGGCGAGTACTTCCGTGCACGCGATCCGAGAGAGCTACAGGCTATTTACAGCATCATCGATCAGCTCGAGCCGGTGGAGCAAGACGCAAGTACCTTCCGGCCGCGCAGATCCTTGAGCTATTGGGCCATGTTGGCCGGCCTCTGCTTAGGGAGCATTGTGCTACTCACGGGCGGACTGTTCGGTGGTCTGAGACTGCGAGACGGAGGTGCGGCCGCATGACCGATATCCACCTGATTCGCCCTGAACTCCTCTGGCTTTTGCCCGCTGTACTGCCCTTATTGCTCGTTGCGTGGCGCAGACAGTCACAAGGTGGGGACTGGTCTAAAGCGATTGATAGTGACTTGCTGCCCCACCTCATCGCTGAGGAAGGTACACGCGGCAATCGGTTGCGGCAACTTTGGTGGCTTGCGCTTCCGATTTTGGTGATTGGTGCCGCAGGTCCGTCGCTCGAACGCGCGGAATTGCCCGTTTTTGAAAAATCAGACGCCTTAGTTATTGTGCTAGACCTAAGTCAGTCGATGTGGGCAACCGACACACAGCCCAGCCGCGTTCGACGCGCGCGCCAGAAGATTATGGACGTGTTGGACATGCGATCGGAGGGGGTCACAGGCATGGTGGTATTCGCGGGCGATGCACACGTGGTAACACCGCTCACGGATGATGCACGCACCATTGAAAATCTGCTTAGCGCCCTCTCACCCGAGATCATGCCGCTTCAGGGATCCAATGCGACCGAAGCGCTGGTTATCTCAGCAGGACTCCTCGAGACTGCAGGGTTAACCAACGGTCGTGTGCTCCTGATAACCGACGGTTTACCGAAGTTTTCAGTGGACGATGCACGTGATGCACTGGAGCGTGTCGATGCTGACTTGAGTATTCTCACGGTAGGCTCAGAGACAGGCGCGCCGATCCCACTTCCTGAGGGTGGTTTTCTTAGAGACAGTGAAGACCAAATTGTGATCCCCTCGGTCGATAAAGAAGTGATAAACCGGATAGCGAGCGAACTGTCTGCTAAATCAGCTGACGCCTCTGTCGATGACTCCGACATTCAATTTTTGCTCTCAGGTAATGAGTCCAGCATCACCGCTGAAGACTCCCTTGAGCGAAAAACAGATACGTGGATTGATCTAGGCTTTTGGCTAGCTGCCTTAGCGGCTCTCTTTATGCTACCGCTATTTCGTCGCGGTGCGCTCAGCCTCCTACTCGCGGGCCTTTTTCTAACGCATACGGACAGTAGCCAAGCGAACGTACTCGACAACCTGTGGTCTACCCCCGATCAGAAAGGCGCTAAAGCGCTCGAAGCCGGTGATGCAGAGCGCGCCGCAGCACTCTTTGAAGATACGGATTGGCGGGGCACTGCGCATTACGAGGCGGGCGACTATCGCTCGGCTTCGGCGGAATTTGGTAAAGGCGAGTCGGCGGACGCGCTATACAACCGAGCCAACGCTTTAGCATTAGCAGGCGATTTGCAAGGAGCCATTGATAGTTACGATAAATCGTTGGCAATAGAACCTGAACAACAGGACGCAATAGCGAATCGAGAGCTCGTTAAATCGCTCCTTGAACAGGAGCAGCAACAACAAGAGAACAACGAGCAGGACGGCGATAGCGATCAATCTGAAGAGCAAGAAGACTCACAGGAGTCCGAAAGTGACTCTTCGGCCCAAAACCAACAAAGTGAGAGCGATTCGCAGGAGGGTGAGTCCGAATCTCAGGATCAGCAACCCAGCGATCAAGACGCGCAACCCGGTGCCGAGGGCGAGATGAGTGAGGACATGGATATGTCTGAGCTCGAACAAGCAACCGAAGAGCAAATGGCGCGCTTCAACGAGGCACTTGAGGAGCAGCAGGCGCTCGAACAATGGCTTCGTCGCGTACCAGACGACCCCGGTGGTCTGCTCCGACGCAAATTCCGATATCAAACTATTCAACGCCTAAGAAACGGAGAGGAACCCGATGAAGACGTTCGCTGGTAAGGTTGTAGCTGCCTTTGCGATGACGGCTCTAATGCTTCTTAGCTCTTTGGTGAGCGCCGAGATTCGCTCAGATGTCGATCGGCGCGCTATCAGCATGGGTGAGTCCCTTCGGCTCACTATCACAGGGGATGCCAGCGAGCGTTTAGATCAACTCGATCTGGCAGCGTTGCAATTTGACTGGGAGATTCTCGGCAGTAGTAGCTCAACGAATACCTCATTCATCAATGGTTCGAGATCCACCACGCGAACACTCACGCTAGACCTCCTGCCGCTACGTGATGGGCTCTTATCCATCCCAGCGTTAAGCACGGGTGGCAAACGAACCACGCCCATTGCCATTACCGTAAACCCCCAAACAGTGAGCGCGGGAGGCGGTGATTCGGTCCGGTTTAGCATCGATATCGACAAGCAGTCCGTGTATATCCAAGAGCAGATCCTACTCACTATCACCATCGAGCAAGCGATCAATCTAGATGGCGCCGAGGTCACACAATTAGAGCTTGAAAACGCGATTGTTGAAGAACTCACACGCCGTAACTTCCAGCGGCAAATCAATGGTCGTTTATGGCGGGTAACCCAGCTTCGATACGCGATTTATCCGCAGCAGCGTGGCACGCTCGAGATTCCAGCACTGGCACTGACAGCACGAGAAGTGCTTCCCGGACGCTCGCTACTCGGTGCGCGACTTGGCAAACGCTTCCGCTTATCTGAGGACCCTGTCAGCATCACCGTGAAGCCCGTACCCGAGTCCTTTACGGGCAGTGTTTGGTTACCCGCAAGCTCGCTTGAATTGACGCAGTCTTGGTCAAAAGCACCGGAGACCATGCAGATCGGAGACTCAACGACCAGGACGCTGTCGCTAGCGGCTGAGGGCCTCCTTAGCAGTCAGCTTCCTCCGATCACCAGCATGAGTGAGAGCAGCTCAATATCAGGCATTCGTGTCTACCCTGATCAAGAATCGAGCGATCAGATCGAGCGTACCGAAGGCTTTCTAGGGAAGCGGACGCGAAGCGAGGCGCTGGTGGCAAGCGGATCTGGATCATGGACACTGCCAGAGGTTCGCGTCCCCTGGTGGAACACGAAAACAGACACTCTTGAATATGCAGTACTTCCCTCCACCACCATTTCGGTGGGTAGCCCCACCGTCGACATACCTTCGGTGCCAACGGCCGTCGCAACTGCGGCAAACGTGCGGGGTGAGCTACCCGCGTGGATAGGTGTGCTCGCTGCGGCTGGTTGGCTAATCGCCGTTACCCTTGGAATACTCTTGTGGCGAATAAGACGTGGCGAAGCGCGTGTTCAGCTAAGTGAAAACAAAGAAGAAACAATGCGTCCTCTGCTATCAGCCTTGAAGGCGAGTACGGCGCAAAATGACCCATCAAAAAGCCGCGATCTACTTCTGCATTGGGCATCACTCCATGCGGACAGGCCAATCAGAACCTTGGACGAAATACGTTTACTGTGCTCAGAGGAATTGGGTCAGCAAATCGATAAACTCGAACAGACGCTCTACGCCTCTGACGACGTGCAGTGGTCCGAGGGAACGACGCTTTATCGAGCGGTTTCTCGCGAGCCGACTTGGTCAGTTGAAAACTCTGTGCTTGGTGCGCGTGCGCTCTACCCCACCAGCTGAGAGAACAATGTGACCTGAGTTACTGACTTTATTAGCTAATAAACCCTTTTGACTAAAACGGTTGATCCTGTGCTCTGATGAAACAGCCTTCTCGCTCCCTTCGGTACGCGACTCTCGCTTTCGATCCATCACTGCTCAGTCATCACTGCTCAGTCATCACTGAGAGACCGTTCCACCACCTCGAAAACATCCTGAGATAGATTTTCCAAAGCCGCAATCGACGAGAGCTCTGCCCTCATCAACTCTCGGCCATGGGCGTAGCGCTTAAAGCGCGTGAGTGGCGCAAGCATGCGAGAGGCAATCTGTGGATTATCCGATTGCAATCTTCTGACAGCATCGCCCAATAGCGCATACCCGCTACCGTCAGTGTTGTGGAAGGCGACCGGGTTCGACCCGGCAAAAGCGCTGATCAAAGACCGTACTTTATTGGGATTTCGCCAATCGAATGCTGTGTGCTCGGTGAGCGCTGTCACATCCGCAACTGTGGACATCGCCGGCCTTGTCGCCTGCATAACGAACCACTGATTAACGACCAAGTTTTCAGATTGCCATCGGTCAAAGAAATGCTGAAGCACCTCTTCGCGGTGAACATCGTTACCGTAGTGGACAACCAGGCGAGCCGCACAAAGGCGGTCCGACAAATTCGTTGCAGCGAAGTACATCTTTCGCGCAACAGCCAACCAACTTGAATCGCCCGCCACTAACAAGTTAAGCGCTGTGTGCACCAACGCACGATCACCTATCTGCGCAGCAGAAGGCGAATAGATCTCGGCGCCGGACATACCCTTCTCGACAAGTGTTGTGAGCTCTGCTTTGAGTCCCTTACCCAAAGCAGCGGCCACCTGTTGTTTTGCCGCATGGATCTTATGCACATCTACCAGACCAATCTGTGAGTGTCTGTCTGCAATGGACGCCTCGGTCGGCAGAGCAAGGAGCTGTGCCTTCATCGCGGGTTCCGACGAACCCTCAAGCACTCGACGAAGCGCATCTACGTAATCCGGCGCTAGTACTCCCATTCCCTCGTCAATCGCTTCAAACGCCAGGCGCTGAGACGCATCCCACCGTACGTAAGGGTCGTCATCAAAACCAATAAGCGCTACGAGATCATCACGGGATTGCTCGAACTCCAAGCGAACCGGTGCCGAGAACCGTCTTAACACAGAGAGCACGGGGCGCTTGGAGAGCCCATCGAAATTCAGAGTCTGAGAAGTTTCTGTAAGCTCGAAAACACGTTCTTTTTCACCTGCGCCAAGTTCGTGATGCTCGCCGTCGACTAGAAGCGATAGCGTTACGGGTATATGAAGCGGGGGCTTCGCCTCCTGACCGGGCGTTGGAGGATTGCGCTGGGTAAAGGAGATATCAAACTTACCCGTCGCCTCATCAAATTGGGTGTCGATCGTGATTACTGGAGTGCCCGCCTGCTCGTACCAGCGACGGAATTGACTCAGGTCCTTGCCAGACGCCTCCTCCATCGCATCGACAAAGTCGTCACAAGTAACCGCCATCCCATCAAAGCGCTCAAAATATAAACTGGCGCCGCGATAAAAGGCCTCGTCACCCAGCAGAGTATTGAGCATCCGCACGACCTCAGCACCCTTCTCGTACACCGTCATCGTATAGAAATTGGAGATCTCGATGAAAGAGTCCGGTCTAACCGGATGTGCCAAGGGACCTGCATCTTCTGCAAACTGATGGGTTCGCAAAAACGCGACATCCTCTATGCGCTTGACGCCTCGCGAGTTCATATCCGCCGAAAATTCAGCGTCGCGATAGACGGTGAATCCCTCCTTCAGACTAAGCTGGAACCAATCCCTGCAGGTGACACGATTGCCCGAGAAGTTGTGAAAGTATTCGTGCGCGACAACCGACTCCACGCGCTGATAACCAAGGTCGGTGGTGATATCTGGGTGAGCGAGCACGCAGGACGTGTTAAAAATATTGAGGCTCTTGTTCTCCATCGCACCCATGTTGAAATCATCAACGGCAACGATATTAAAGAGATCAAGATCGTACTCGAGCCCATAACGCTCCTCGTCCCAGCGCATAGATGCCTTCAACGACGTCATCGCATGCTCGCAATATCCAGTATCTTTGGCTTCCACCCAAATGCGCAGGTCAACCGTCTTACCTGAGACCGTTGTAAAGGAGTCTGAAACTAACTGAAGATCGCCCGCAACAATGGCAAAAAGGTAGCTGGGCTTGGGGTGTGGATCGTGCCAAATGACGGTGTGGCGATTATTATCTGCCTCGCTTCGGCTGACCTCATTACCATTACTTAGAAGCACTGGGCAGGTGGCTTTGTCCGCTGTGAGCGAGACCGTATAAGTCGAGAGTACGTCCGGCCGATCAAGCCCGAAGGTTATCTTCCGATACCCCTCGGCCTCACATTGTGTGCAATACATCGTTCGAGAGCGATACAAACCCTCGAGCGACGTATTTTCTTCTGGCGTGATAGCAACCTCTGCTTCGAAACAGAGTTGGTCAGGCACCTTGTCAATCGTCAGCTTACCGTGGACATAGCGATATTCATCGGCCTCCAGAGTACGGCCATCAATCTTTATGCTGACGATCTCTAATGACTCGCCATCTAAAACGAGCGGCGCTTGATTCGCGCCATTTCGCTTGATGTCTAGCGTGCTCGAAACCCGTGTCCGACCATCAAAAATATCAAATGCAAGCGCTACGGAATCGATAAGGAAATTGGGCGCCTCATAGTCTTTCCGATAAATCGTTTTTGGTACGCCGTCACGCATCATTGCATAGTCTCCAGTTTCACGTGGTATCCGCCAAATTTGCGGATATTCAAGACCCCAGTATCAAACATCAAATACTGCCCCTTGATGCCCAAGAGCCGCCCTTCTACTCTCGGAGTTTTATCAAAATTATGCGCTTTTACTTTCGTCGGAAATTCAATGACAGGGTAATCAATATCGACCGTCGGCTGATCCTCGAGAAGCGAAATAGCTTGTAATCCAAATCGATCTTGCAGGGCAGCAATATCCTCGGCACACAGCGCCATCAACTCTTGCCGCTTTTCCTCTAGAGAAACCGGTTCCCCATTGCCTTTTAACATTGTCTGCCAGGCTGTTTTGTCCTTCACATGCTTAGCTAATGCCGTTTCTAGCAATCCAGAGAGCTGTCGGTGGCGAACGCGCGCAATAGGCTGTGCTTGGGTGGCGCCCTGATCCATCCAGCGCGTGGGCACCTGAGAATGCCGGGTAATACCGACCTTCACGCCAGAGGTATTTGCCAGGTAGACGATGTGATCAACAAAACAGTTATTTTCAGCCCAGTCCGGCTCCCGGCAGGTACCCTCATCAAAGTGGCACTTTTCTGGGCTCACGATACAACTATCGCAAGCAGCCAATTTTTTAAAACAGGGGAAGCAGTGGCCCTGATTAAAGCTCTTATTGGTTTTTCGGGAGCAATGTATACAGTTGATCATCCCAGTAAATTCGAGTGTAACGTGACTGCCAATAAGTGGATTTAAGGCTACACACTGGTCCCCGACGGGTAGCTTGTAGTGCACACGGGAATCCAACTCCGTGAGCATCTTGCGTAAATTTCCCGATGCAATCATTCAGCCAGTCTCTCTTATTGCCATTTGAGGGGAATAGGGTCGTCGCAAGTATCTCCTGCTTTGGCACCCTTATCGATAAAACCTACCCGCTCTTCCGCGGGTAAATGATATTCCCCCCACAACAGAACGGCTTCCATCGTCTCATTTCGCTGTGTTTCCGTCAGTTCACGACCATCAGGCCACCGGCCTATAGATAGGGCATCAACCATCCGCTGATACAACTCTCTGGGCATCGCTTTGACGGCGTCCTCGTAAGCGTTTGACCGTTCTTCTAATTTCGACATAACCGCGCTTTACCCCCTTGGAAAAATTCGGGCAATGATGACGCCTGTCAGTATGCCCACCAATAAACCCCCTAAATGGGCACCATTGGCAATCGATCCCAAACCCAACAGCTTAAGGACGTCGGTGAAGCCAACTAGTAGCCAAACCCACATAAAGATAAAAACAGACGGGACGGGAATGCAGATCAGCCCCGGCCTTAGGCGAGAAAGGATCCAGAGACACCCCATATAGGCATAGACCACACCGGATAAACCACCAAAAATAGAGGGACCCGCCCACCAATACTGCAGCAAATTTCCACCCACAGCACCAGCAAGAAAGAGGTTAAGTAAGAAAACCGATCCCAAACGAAGCTCGAGGCGGCTCCCAAACTCCCAAATCCATAGCGCATTGAATACGAGGTGCACCAAGCCAAAGTGAATCACCGCAGGACTTACATAGCGCCAATAATCGGCTCCAGGACTCGCAAGCTCAAAGCGGCGTCCATTATATTCAACCTTATTGAAAGCCAAACAATCTAGAACGATAGCGTCGCCAAACACTTCCATCAGTAGAAAGACGAGTACCGCAAGCGCTAGCACTAAGGCTGTTACAGGAACCTGACGCCAATGAGTTGCTTGATCAGGATGTAAGTGCATCTGACCATCTTAATTTGTCTCGACAACTCGCATAAAAGCTGTAGCCCGGTGGATGCAGTAAGCGAAGCGCTCTGGATTTTTTCCTGACAACGACGGAGTCACCTGGACTTAAGGTCAGTGATACCTGCCCGTCACAGGTGACCAGTGGATTATTCTTGTTTCGCTCAAGCGTATCTATCTGAATAACACTATCACCGTGAACCACCATAGGGCGGCTGTTTAATGAGTGAGGAAACATCGGCACCAATGCAACAGCATCGAGCCTAGGATTCATAATAGGACCACCTGCCGACATCGAATACGCTGTCGAACCCGTTGGCGTGGCTATGATCAAACCATCGGCATTCATCCGATAGACAAAATCATCGTCTACCCTAAGCTGAAACTCAATCATTTGAGCTGATGTGCCTGAGTTCACGACAACGTCGTTCAGCGCCTCAGCACGTCCTGTTATTTCACCGTCACTGGAGACCTCGACATCGAGAAGAAAACGACGGTCTGTCGTGTAATCACCGTCAAGAACACTACTCACATGCGCGGTTAACTCCTCATCCGGGCTTACATCTGTCAGAAAGCCGAGACGGCCGCGGTTAACACCGATAACCGGACAATCGTGGCGTACTAACGTCCTGGCGGCGCTGAGCAAGCTACCATCACCACCTATCACAATCGCCAGATCGACATTGGCGCCAATAGCATCTCTAGGCTGCATTGCGCGTGTCTCAAAGTGGGCGAGCGTTGCCAATCTATCTTCCAGAACAACATCGATATCGCGCCCGTCTAAGAGTTCTAAAAGGTGGGCAACCACTTGAGACACCCCAGGGTGCTCTCTCCTGCCCAGTAAACCGACTCTTGTAAATTCACTCATGGTAAACCGCCCTACTTCCGATCACGTTGTTAAGCAATATTACGGAACAAATACCGCCTCATCGCGTGCGACACTTCATGATGCGCCAGCAATTCTTTACCCATTTCTAATGACCGATCGCTTAGCGCTTGCCAGAGTGTTGCCTCAGACAAAATCCGCCTAAGGTTAAGCACCATATGCGAAGGACTGTCGGCCACCGACACACTATCCCCGAGTTCCATACGAGCATTCAATATAGCCTCTCGAGTGGTTGCGATAGGTATACCTCGCACCATCGCATTGACGAGCTTTGCTTCCACATGGCGCTCATTCAGCAGTGGCTCAATCATCGCGCGAACACCCAGCTCGGTGATTTTCAAGTCATTGTTATCGCGATGAAGTAATACGTCGCCTCGTGAAGCGAGATCATTCACGAGAGCGTCACTCGGATCGATTCCGAGCACATGAAGTTCCAAACCCGGAATTGCGGCCCGGATACCACTCCATACATGGTCCAAAAACCAAAGCAGGCTGTTCACATTACGGACGTCACCCAAGTAACCGGCATACCCTATACGCATTCGCGTCGCGGTAAACCCAGACACAACCGCTGCTGGTCGCGCAGGTGAGGGTGGTGTCGTTTCATCGACCAACTTACCCAGTGGAATCCCCATTGCTAATAAGTCTTTCGACATTTCCGAGATTGAAAAAACTCGACCGAAGCGCGATAAACTGCCACGCTCATAATGACGGATACGCTTTACTCTTCGTGTCCCAAGAAATCCCTTCGCAAGCGCGGGTGCATCGGACTCTATACCCTGAGCAAAAAATACAATGGGGCCCGAAACACCTAACGGCAGGTAGGGCACGGCAAAAAGAGAATCCACAACGACAGACTCAAAATCCACGGCTCTACGTTGAATTGCCGCTTTGAGCCTTGCATTAACGAAGGGCGTCGAATTGCGACCTTCCATCAACAATCTCAGTTCGGGATCAAAGGGCGTATCGCCATCTCCACGCCCAAAGGCTCCGGCAACTCGAACGACTCCCAGATCCGCAGTGAGCGACCCCAAGTCTACCGTGCTTGCCGGGCCTACCACTGCGAGAGAGACCTCAAAATCGCGTGTAAGAATACTTATGACTGACCGGGTTGCCTTAGTGAGTGCGGGCTTATCGCTCTGAGCTTGAACCGATTTAATGTAAAGCAACTTTCGCTTCATTAATCGGATTCCGAGGGTGACTCAAGACCGACGTTATTAAACTCTAAGACACGTTCAGCTCTGTAGCTCGATCGCACAAACACGCCTGAAACAACCTCTTTGAAACCTTTTTCCAAGCCCCATGTACGGTAACGCTCAAATTCCTCGGGCGTAACGAAACGCTCTACTGGCAGGTGATTCTTCGTTGGCTGGAGATACTGCCCAAGCGTTAGGACGTCCACAGAAGCAGTACGGAGGTCATCCATACACTCAAGGAGCTCATCATCTGTCTCACCCAAGCCTAGCATCAAGGATGTTTTTGTAATGACATCAGAGGTCTGGGCCGCGTATCTGAGAACATCGAGAGTTTGCTCATATCCCGCTCGCGGGTCACGAACAGGATGCGTCAGTCGCTTCACTGTCTCCACGTTTTGAGCAAATACATCGAGGCCCGAATCCAGTAGCGTATCGATCGCTGACTCAAGCCCTAAGAAATCAGGCGTCAACGCCTCGACACCAGTGTCAGGGTTAAGGCGCTTGACCTCTTTGATTGTCCTCGCATAATGCCCGGCACCACCATCAGGTAAGTCGTCGCGGTTAACAGACGTCAAAACTACGTAAGCAAGACCCATTAACTGAACAGCTTTAGCCGTATTCTCGGGCTCCTCGGCATCAAGCCAGCCTTTGGGGTTGCCGGTATTTACTGAGCAAAACCTGCACGCACGTGTACAGACCTCCCCCATCAACATGATAGTGGCAGTTCCGGCGCTCCAACACTCGCTGATATTGGGGCATTTGGCCTCTTCGCACACTGTTGCAAGCCGATGCTGCTTAACAATATCTTTGACCGATTCATACTTTGGTGAGTGGCGCACGCGCATCCGCAGGAAATCCGGCTTCTTAAGGCGCGGCGAGTCTTTCTTTGCGGACTTGATACCGTCTTTGATCGCATGAATACCAGAGGACGTGACAAACTTTTCCCCACTCGGTACGTTTACCGTTGGAATCAAATTTGATTCGACTTTTTCATCCATGTCTCGGCAACTCCACGCACCACTTTTCTTTGCTGGGAGAGTTTACACCAATGTACTAAACAACTACCGCCAATAAAAATGAGGCTCAGCTTCTTCAGTAATAAAGATCAAGTAGAGGCACGCTTGTTGAGCGAGAAATACAGTGGGAGCATGGCACGACGACTCATGATCCAAGAGCAGACCCTAAAACTGCTGTCACGAAAGGCTCATGGCGTAGGGTGAACTGCACAGCCGCGCAACGAGTAAACGCTACGATGAAACGCCAAAAACGCTGTCATGACTGTGAAAAAGTGGCTACGGTGCTATTCCGATCTCGTGGAGATAACACCGAGCCGTGGCGATTTAGATGTGAGGAGTGCCTACTGTCGCTGAAAGCAACTCGACCAGAAAACTACCAATATGGTGGAACCTGGAAAGCACACAAACGTTGAAGGTCTAGCATGCTCAACCGAAGCTTTACCTCGTGGCTGGTACTCACACTGCCAATGCTTATTGCGCAAGTAAAACTAAATGCCGATCAACAGGTGAGCTGGACGCCGCGCCCTTGCCTACGGAAACATCATGACGGCAATACTCTTGCTACGACAAGTATCCCAATAACCACAAAACGAAGGTGGCAGTCACAGCACCTTTAATGTACGCAAGCCAGAGCGCTGCGTAATCGGTTATCCCGAGCTTTTGCAACCACCAAGTCGTTTGTCGTTTGTGCCAGCTGAAAAAGTTCACTTCCGCCACCTATTTACTCTTCTTACTCTTCGCGACACATTATTCAGCCTGATCGCGCAACGCTTGTTCGTAAAGCACGCTGCCGCGGATATAAGCGAAGCCGCCAAAGAGGCTGAGGCTAACACCAATGGCCAGTCCATAACGCACAGATTCGCTACCAAACTGCGAGAGGCTGTCACTCAATAAACCAACCAGCAGAGGCCCCAAACCCATTCCCAAAAGATTGATGGCGAGCAACATCAGTGCTGACGCCTGCGTTCTCCAGTACTGAGGAACAAGATTTTGTACCGCCGCATAACTCGGCGCGATCCAAAAACTCGCGAAAACGGCTGACAGCGCCATAAATATCAGTGCAAATGGAACATCGATAGTGCCCATGACCAGTCTGTGCTCCGCGGGCCAGAGCAAGAATGCGAGCTGAGTAGGCAACGCGAGAAAAATTCCAATAGCAGGCAACCACAATTGCCAACGTTTATTCCTCCGAGCAAGCCTGTCGGCAAGTAGTCCACTTGAAATGGTTCCAAGGCCGCCACCGAAGACACCTATCAAACCCAGATAAAGCCCCGCATCCACAAGGCTCATATCGTGCACGCGAACCAAAAAGCTTGGCGACCACACACCCAGACCATATCCTGCAATACCTGTAAAACCCACACCCGCCATGATGTGTACAAACGATGGGAGCCTGAAAATATTTCCCAATGCAGAAAATAAGCCTGCCTGCGCTTGCTCGGCAGGCTCCCTAACTTTAAGAGGCTCTCTTACTGTCGTTTGAATCAGAATAGCGAGTAGGACACCGGGAATTCCAAAGACCAAGAAAACCGATCGCCACCCGTATGCCTCAGCGATTACTGCCCCACCAAACAAGCCAACCAAAATACCTATATTGGGTGCGGTCGCTAAAACACCTTGCGCGAATGCACGCTTCTCAGGGGGAAAATAGTCAGCGAGTAACGATTGCGACGGAGGCGTGCCACCCGCCTCACCAATACCAACGCCCACGCGAAGCAGTAAAAGGTGCCAAAACCCGGTGGCGGTCGCGCACAGTGCTGTAACCGCACTCCACGTCGTCATTGAAATTGCGAGGACATTTTTCCGAGACCACCGATCCGCTAGGCGTGCCACGGGTATTCCAAGCGTCGCATAAAATAGCGCAAAGGCCAGCCCTGACAGCAGCCCCATCTGAGTGTCAGTGGCTCCGAACTCCATCTTAATTGGCTCAATTAGGATAGTCATGACCTGTCGATCGACGAAATTAAAGACGTAGCCGAGAGTTAATAACGCCAGCACGTAGTATCGATACTTGTTGGAGAAAGCTTCATGGGGTGCAGCATTCGCTGCTGGTGAAGATGATTCAGTCACGCTTTGGAACACCCTATTTTTATCGTTTTTAGTATTGAATTTATGACGCGTCACCGCGGTCATCCGTCGATCATTGCAGCGAAGGACAGTTGAGAGAGTATCCCGAAAACGCCTCACGCCACAGCGTCCAAAATAGTCCATATCGATTGGATATGTGCGTTAGATTCGCTTTTCGAGACACTTTTTAGCGTGAAGCGCTAAGCGCTACCATCACTGGTATAGTGCAGATCACAATAAGACGGCGTCCTCACAATGAACGATATCCAGCAGATCGAACGAAGTCCTATATTCGCCTCAAGACGGATACTGCTCAATTTTATTTTGATCACCTTGTGTTCCCAGTTCACCTTCGCCTTGCTGGCGATGAAAGGCGTGCTACTGCCACAGATTCTCGAGTTATGGGATGTGTCAAAAACGGAGTTTGGCTTGCTTCTCTCAATTTACGGACTGGCCAGTAACTTCATGTACGTTTTGCTAAGTTGGGCACAAGACCGCTACGCACCGCGCCAACTGATATCCATCACAATGATTATCGGCGGGATTACGACTTCCTTCCTGGGTAAGACATCAGACTTTTATGTTTTGCTAAGTTTGTTGTTAGTACTCGCAATTTGCTGCGAGGGCGCCTTTTGGCCAGCGATTTTGTCGTCCGTGAGAAAATCCGCCTCGGATCAAGACCAGCCTAAAGTCTTTGGCATTCTTGAAGGGGGTCGAGGGCTGATTGAGTTTATGCAAAATGCCATCACACTGGGCCTTTACGCATGGCTTGGTAACAGCGTACTCGGGCTTGAAGTCGCCTTCATGCTGAACGGAGGCGTTATGGTGTTGTTGGGCATCGTCTGCTGGTTTGCACTTCCCAGAGAACCGCTTCTTAAGTCAAATGAGTCCACGGGAGATATGATGAAAGAGGTGCGCGAGGGCATGAAAATCACACTAGCGATGCCAGAAGTCTGGCTCGCAGGTGTCAGCGGTTTTTTTATCTACTTCGCGTACACCAGCCTTCCATATTACGTCACCTATCTCGATGAGAGTTACACGCTCCCGGCACTCGCCGCGTCCGTATTCGCGATATTATCGACCTCAGTGGGCCGTATAAGCTCAGCATTTGTCGCGGGATTTATAACGAATCGAATCTTTGGAAGCTCGGCGGGGGGCATGCAGACCGGACTTGTTCTCATCGCAGTCCTAGGAACAGCGCTTGCAATGCTTCCCACGTCACAATCACTGGTCTGGGTGGCTATGGCATTGCTCATGCCTCTCGTCTTCATCATCTTCTTCATGCGTGCGCTTTACTTCGCCCCGTATGGTGAGATGGGACTACCACCGAGATTCTCGGGATCGGTCATCGCTGTCGCCGCCTTTGTGGTCTATGCACCCTCCTCGTTCGGATACTTAGTTTGGGGACTGCTACTCGATACATTCCCGGGCGACTCGGGCTACCGCTATTTATTTACGACCATTGCGGTCATTGGTGTGTCCGGTGCCGTTGCAGCCATCTTTCTGCGCCGACGCATGGGCGAAGGGCTGAGAGAAAGAATTGCACGAAAAGTCGCTGTGCTTGACGAAAAGCTAGGCCTCGAGGGCGAAGAAAAGACCTTCGCTCAACTCTAGGACGCCACACAAAAATCAATAAAGCCTGTTTAATCGCAGGCTTTATTGCGACGCCTATTTGCGGAACTCGTAGCGTCCGCTAATGACCGCTGGCAAGTCGAAGCCATCAAGAAGACACGAATAAGGGGTTTAGGGTTCATGTCTCAAGTGCAACGCCGACGAGGTCATCCCCCTATTCGGCGACTGCTTTTTTCGCCTCAGCCTCACGCGCTGCGGTCACCATATCCCGGACATCCTGCAGTAAGGCTTTAGCGTCATAAACCACACCATCCTTCACAGTGTAAGAGACACCGCCCACGCGCTCGACGGTGCCTTTTTCTCGGTTGAGCTTCATATGACCCGTGCCGTACAGGAGTTTGAAGTTAGCCACGGGGTTGCCTTCTACCAGGACGATATCAGCACGCTTTCCTGGCGAGATGGCACCAATCTCGTCTTCCATCCCCAGAAGTTCAGCGCCATTTCTCGTCGCTGCCTGAATCACCTCGAGCGGATGAAAACCCGCTTCCTGCAACATCTCTAACTCACGTATAAAACCAAAACCGAATAATTTGTAGATAAAGCCCGAGTCAGAGCCCGCCGCGACGCGGCCTCCCGCGTTCTTATAGTCATTAACAAAACTCATCCATCGGCGGAAATTATCTCGCCACGCGACTTCCATACCGGTGGTCCAATCAAAATGATAGGACCCATGCAGTCTCGGATCAGGCTCGAAAAAACGCATTAGTGCGGGCAGCGTGAAATCGTCATGCCACTCCGCATTTCGCTCGCGCATCACATCTCGATTTGCCTCGTAAATAGTAAAGGTCGGTACCAGCGTAAAATTAAGGCTGAGCAGCTCATCGATAGTCGCCTGCCAGGTCGCACTCCCCCGCTCGGCGGACTGTTTCCAGAGCGTGCCTGCCTCACCAAAACGCCATTGCTCGTCTGAGTAGTTGTAGTCCGCGGGATAGTCCTGAATCGTTCTGTCGACGAACATAGCTTCAGGCAGTCCGTACCAGTGCTCCATACTATCGAGTCCCAGGCGTGCACTGTCGAGCACGTTCATATGGTAGACACCATTCTGATCGTGATGACTGGCAGTGCCCATAGCCAATTTTTGGGCTTCGTCGTATACGGCTGCGAGCGCCTCTGCGGTACCACCTCGCAATTTGACGCCTTTAGCACCGCGCTTCTTTACTGCCCTAACCCACTCGCGTGCGCCCTCATCGGAACTCACCTCAAATTCAGCTACTGATGTGCCCGGAAACATGGCGTACGGAACAATATCAGGCGCAGCTATCTCGTTACGCGCTGCTCGTTCGGACTGCCCCACTGTCCAACCAAGCCCCATCACCGAGCCCGTATCACGAACCGTTGTAATACCGTGGCCTAGCCACAGTTTAAATACGTATTCTGGCGGCGAGATCGAACCGACAACACCTTCATAAGGATTGCCGATGTGTACATGCGCATCGATGAATCCAGGGAGCGCCGTCATGCCCCTGGCGTCCATGCGCTGCTCACCCGCAATCGGCTTTGGCGAAGACCCGAGTATCTGTGATATGCGATCGCCCTCAATGACGATAGAAACGGGGCCTCGAGGTGGCGAACCCAAGCCATCCACCAACATAACATTTTCGATCACAAGTCGATCGTAGGGACCCTCTACTTCGGAGGGAGATCGGTCTGGCGCGGGCTCAGGAATTACCACACCATAAGCGGCAAATCGTGAGGGTCCCTCTTCACCAGGTAATACCTCGTAATCGGCACTCCATGTCAGCGCACTGCCTAAAAGGAGCGTGAGAGATAAAGTGGCAACGCCGCGCTTACTCAGCCATGTAATATTTTTCATTTTCGACCTTTTCATTACTTATTTTGTGGTGACAGCATACCTCTAGCTAATGCGTTTTTGCGGGTGCTAATAGGCACGTGCTGTGTCATAAGACTTCGGGGCGTGTCTGACTTTCGGTGAGACTTTGCGATTTGCTCCGCCCATTAACTGCTTATCTGCGTATTTTTCTGCTCTTTTTACCATCTGGACTAACGAAGCTATTGCGTGTCGGTAGCAAAACTGTACTTCCGAAATTCTGTCTCAAGCTCGTAACCCAGCCCCTCGTAAACAGACTGCGCTGTTGTGTTCGTATGGGCCGTTTCTAGCACGACACGGAACGCCCCCTGTGACCTCGCCCAATCATGGGCGTGATTCAAAAGAGCTGAGCCGACGCCTTTTGTACGATGGTTTGAGGCTACGAACAAATCATAAAGCACATAAAACGGCTTCATTTCTACGGAGCAAAAAGCGGGATAAAGCTGCGTAAAACCAATAACGGCACCATCTTTCTCAAACAGAAAAATCGTCGAACGGCTCAAAACCAAGTTTTCGCTTATGCAGTCCTTCGCCCCGTCCAAATCACTGTTTTGACCGTAGAATTCCCGGTAAGCATTAAACAAGGGCGCTATAAGCGGCACATCGCTTTCTTCCGCCATTCGTATGCGCATAAAACCTCCGAGGGGCTGAACTCTTGTCACTCGAATTCAGAGTGACGACACGAACACTTTCCAATTAGGGCAACACTGCCAGCGTTCTTTGTACTTGAAAAGCGGTGTGGAAATAAAAAGGTAAACGTATTGGTTGGATTAAAAACGGCACTATGATGAGACCGAGAAAGAAGAATTCAACCGTTTTGATTTTAGGAATGGGCGATACCGGTGTGCTTGTGGCCTCCCGTTTGAGCCGCCACTTCAATGTGATCGGTGTGAGCACAAAACCTAATCTGCTGAGTGGTCAGGAGTTAGGGAAAAGGCTCTCTGATCTCCCTTGGTGGCGGACGAACTACAACACGCCACTCACTCAATTCAAGGGACTGGCAGATACCACGATTGTTCACGGCAAGGCTCACTGTGTGGACGTCGAAGCAAACGCCGTGACGGTAGAACGTATAGAAGGCGAGACCGAGACTATTCGCTACGATTACCTCGTCATTGCCTCAGGTACATCTAACGGTTTCTGGCGTACGGATGAAGTTCAATCCTCCCATGAGATAGTCAAAGATCTCGCATTCCAAGCGGAGCGAATAAAGTCCGCTTCCGCAGTCACTGTTGTTGGAGGTGGTCCCAGTGGCGTGAGTGTTGCCTTAAATATCAAACGTTCAGACCCCAGTAAGCAGGTCACTCTATGTATCTCGACTGCGTTACCGCTTCCCGGTTATCACCTCGATGCAAGACGCTTTTACCTCGATGCTCTTTCAGACGCCGGGGTCAAGGTAATCTCTGAAGATCGCGTTGCAACGGTAGACGAGTCGCAGTCGTCGGGCACTGTATCACTGACATCTGGTGCCACCGTTTACGGCGATGCGATTATTTGGACAATTGGTCGCCGCAAAGCCCATACGGACTTCCTACCCGATCATCTTCTAGACGCAGAGCGGTTCGTGAAAACCCTATCAACGCTGGAAGTCGAGGGTACGTCCAACCTCTTCGCCATAGGAGACGTTGCATCTACTGATCCAGACCGCTCGTCTGCTCGCAATTGGGCGTACAGCATCTTAGTCCACAACCTGAAGCGGAAGGCCAAAGGAAAACCAGCTAATCAGCATTATCAGCCTCCTGCCAACCGTTGGGGGTCGATAGTTGGGCCCCAAGAAGACGGCCTCACCCTTCATCAGGCAAACGGCAAACAAACGCGCCTATCAAAACGGCTCGTGGATAAACTTTTATTACCCGTTATCGTTCGCAGGATCATTTATCGTGGTGTTAGAGGCGGTAAGTAATTCACAGCTTGTGCCAGCTCTTGATCGTAACGGGCAATCTCCACGTTACTTCCTCGCACCTAAAAGACAGACTAGGCTGCCTGCCTCATTGGGAAGTGAATAAAGGTATCAACCAGTAACTGAGCAAACGTCGTGGGCTCTGGTCTACAACCCGACAAAACACCTCGGGCTCTCAACTCGGCCTCCAGACTATCGAGTATTTGTTCAAGCGTCAGATCATCAGATTTTGTGGTCCATTTTTCTTGCTCTGCCGCGTCTTTGAAACAATAGGCCTTCCAAGAAATCGAGTAGCGCAGATCTGCCCACGTGTAGCGAGCCACTTCGTTCCCGCTTGGATTTGCCAATGACCAATTCTCATTACCCTCAAACGTGAGGGTCGCTCCTTTGTCGATTTCCGGAAAAAATGATTTGGGCGTGACACGTTCTACACCGTGAAATACCTTGTCCGTATCGATCAAGATAGCAGTGTTGTGCGTGGCCGGCATTGATTCCCGATTACCTCGAGCACCCTCGGGGTAATAGGCAAAGGCACCGCCGGGATTGGCCCCAAACCAGGACACGCAGGTTGCGATGGGAATTCGATACTCGTCAAAAAGCCCCGAATGAAGCATCGTGACAAGCAGCCACTGCGGCATGCGCTTTCGATCAGCACCACGAAATTCAGGCACATCGGTGTGGATCGCGAGTTCCTGCCCGGGGGTGAGAATGTTGGCGTAGACAATCGCAGGGACGATCAGTGGCCTACCGGTGACCTTGCTCGCTACCCTGAGAAGATCAGGATGCGTAAAGAATGGCTCGACGCCCGGTGCTTGTATATCAGTGCCATAAGCGTAGGTTTCACGAAAATAATTGGTGCGCTGCGCTGCAACGGTTACGTCATCGCTGTTTCCCAGACCATCAATACCGTGCTTAATGTAATTGAATGCCGCATCAAACCGTTGAGGTAGTGACTCGCCGATGCCATCGTTCAGTGCTTCTTCAGCGTATGTCCGAAAAACACCGCGTTCTTCGGCGATGCGTAGCATGCGGTCTGCCTCCGCAGGTGCCATAAATGGATTCATCGCTTGGTAACTTGCACGCATAGTTTTGTCCGTCCCTTATCTCGTTATTGTTTTCCCATGATCGATTTGCAGACTCGCTTAAGGGCTAGTCACGCAGTCATCGTAATATGCAAGCCGTCGGTCACTGCAGCCTGTTACTGCTTTCGATCAAAGCATAAACGCAGGATCAACAACCGCAATTGCTTCTCAAACAGCGACTAAGTAATCAACGGTAAACGCCTCCGAGGCGCAACACAAATCTTGTTGTTAGCTCTCAAAACAGCGGTGCTCGAGTAGGTGCCCCCTTTTTTCCTCGACCACCTCAGGGAATGAGAATCGAGCTTCCCGTTGTTAATCGACCTTCTAGATCGTTATGCGCTTTTACAACGTCCTCTAACGGATAAACCTGATTGATTTCCACTGACAGTACACCAGTACTAATCAAGCCAAAAATACGATCTGCCGATGCTTGCATCCAACCGGCCCGAGCCATGTGGGTAGCTAAGGTGGGGCGTGTGAAATAGAGCGATCCACCAAGAGCCAGCTCACCCGGTACAACGGCATCAATGGGGCCAGACGCGTTACCAAAGCTAACAAAAGTGCCTAAAGGTGCTAACTGACCCAAACTGAGCCGGTAAGTCGACTTGCCCACACTGTCGTAAACAACGGGGTAACCCTCTGGTGCATGCTGTCTCAACTTATCAGCGAGCTCGGGATCACCGCTTGTGTAACAGTGCGAGGCTCCATGACGCACCGCTAAATTGCATTTATCTTGCGTGCTTGCCGTACCAACTAACTCAACCCCCAGATGCTTCGCCCACTGACAAGCAATCAATCCAACGCCGCCCGCGGCTGCATGGAAAAGAACAGTCTCGCCACCGTTTAGCGGGAAGGTCTCGTTGAAAAGATAATCGACCGTCATCGCTTTGAGCATAACTGCCGCTGCTTGCTCGTTGGAAACACTGTCAGGGATGCGTACTAGCGACGAGCGTGGGAGCACAATCGCTTCAGCATACGCGCCCATCGCCATCGCAAAACCAACTCGCTCGCCAACTACAAGGTCATCCACTCCTTCACCCACGGCATCGACCACGCCGGCTCCTTCGCAGCCAAGACCTGTCGGAAGCGGCAATGGGTAAAGACCGGATCGGTGGTACGTGTCGATAAGATTAATGCCACAAGCGCTCATGCGGACTCGGACCTGACCCGCAGTCGGCGTGGGCTCCGGCACGCTTTGGACGGTCATCTGCTCAGCGGCGCCGCAAGTTTCAACTCTGACTGCTCTTATCGTACTCATCGCATCTCTTCCTTTTTTGTATCTCGTTACAAACAGTAGCGGCGAATAAGCTCTCGCAGCGTGTCAATGGCCGGCTGGATTTGCTCCATCGGCATGTACTCATTTGGCTGGTGGGCAACGTCGATCGATCCCGGTCCCATCACTATAGTCTCAAGTCCCAGCGACTTTAGGAAAGGCGCTTCAGTCGCAAAATTTACGGCATCAGAGACCTGTCCTGACGCCTGCTCGCAGGCAACCACCAATTCACTTTCGGCTGCTTGCTCAAAAGCGGGGACTGGCTCGACCAGTCGTCGCATTTCAATATCTATGTTGTGTTCAGCAGCAATCTCGACGAGACGCGCATTCAAGTCTCGTTCCACATCCTGATACTCAAGCCCGGGTAACATGCGCACATCGAAACTAAAATCAAGTTCACCACAAATACGGTTAGGGCTATCACCACCATGTACACAGCCAAAATTAATTGTGGGCACGGGCACCGCCATCAACTCGCAGCGAAATTTTTTAGCTAGCTCATCACGGTAGTTCGATAAGACAGATAGAAGGCTAGGAAGTACATCAATAACGTTATTGCCGAGACTAGGGTCTGAGGAATGACCGCTTCGCCCACGCAGCTTCACACCTTGCATCATGATTCCTTTATGCATTCGCATCGGCCGCAGGTCTGTCGGTTCACCCACCACAGCAGCGCGTGCAAGTGGTAGGTGATCCCTACGTAGCGATCGAGCACCATGCATTGTGCTCTCCTCATCAGCCGTGGCAAGAAGATAGAGTGGCGCCTTAAAATCATTTGCATCGAAGACCGACGCCGCCTCCAGCGCAATCGCGAAAAACCCTTTCATATCGGTGCTACCGAGCCCAAATAGACGTCCGTCGCGCTCGGTAAGGCGTAATGGATCAGAGTCCCAGCCACCCGCATCGAAAGGCACTGTATCCGTATGTCCTGACAGTACGAGCCCCGCAGGCTCTTTTTGTTCAGATCTGATGTCTCCAAGTGTTGCAATGAGATTAGCCTTGCCGTTGGCCGTATCCTCAAGTTCTTGAACCTCGACTGACCATCCATCCTGTTCCGCGTAATCAGAAAGATGAGAAATAACCTGCCGATTACTGCTGTCCCAACTAGGGTCAGGGGAGCTAACCGAGTCCGCTGCAACAAGTTCGGAGACTCGCTTGACGATTTTCTGTTCGCTGGTAGGCATATTGATTGACCCTTATTTAGTAGGCCAAGACTAAGGGCATCGGCTATCGCCGTCATCTTCATATCGAGCGCCGCTCTCGATTATCGTGGCTGAATGCGGTTAGGCTAGGCTATGACTCAAGGCCACAGAATCTCACTATTGGCGCCCGACCAACAGCGTGGAATAACGGTCGATTTACTCAACCGAGGTGCGGCAATTGCCGGGATAAGGCTTCATGGAGTGGGCAACCGTCCTGAAGTCGATACCGTTCTCAGATACGCATCCGATTCTGATTACGACTGGGACCGCTTTTATCTGGGATCAACTGTTGGTCCAGTTGCGAATCGCTTAGATGGCGGGCGTTTTAGCCTACAAGGGAGCGTCTTGTCTGTTGAGGTAAACGAAAAAGACCGAGGAAACCTGCTACACGGCGGCAATCTCGGCCTGCATCAGCAAGTTTTTCAGGCATCGCCAACCCCTAATTCTCACCGGCTCGTCTTCTCGCGTGCGCTACCGCATCTGTCAGATGGATTCCCCGGTGATCGGCTCATAACTGTCTGTTACGCGCTAATTGATGCCTCAAGTCTGCAATGTGATTTTATGGCAAGTACAGATCGACCGACCTTTATGAATCTAGCGAATCATGCCTACTTCAATTTGGGCGGACCTTTAGCGAAGCACGAGCTCCGTATTTTCGCTTCGGGGTATACACCATTGAATGACCGGCAGATTCCTATCGGCACCATCGAAAGGCTGTCAGAGACAGTGGAGACAGGGAGCGACCTCGATTTTAGTGACTGGCGAGGACTTCAAGACAGGGCTATCGACCACAACTTTGTCTTATTCAAAGGGTCAAAATTGCGAGGAGCCGCCAGCCTTCGGCTTGCGGAATCCAATTTGCAGCTTGATGTCTTGACTACACAGGCAGCGCTTCAGGTTTATACGGGCGATGGCTTATCGGCACCCTTTTCCCCGCGGGCTGGCATTTGCCTGGAGGCTCAGGGTTTTCCCGATGCACCCAACCAACCGACGTTTCCAAGCATTCTCATCGAGCCGGGCCATACCTACCGACAGCGCACCATTTATCGATTTGGAGAGATCTCACAACGCGTGGACTTTTGATAACGGGCCCACTCGCTCCTGAGCCGCTGGACAGGATAGTGGCCTTGACGCTTCCCCGGAGTCACTCGCCTGACAAACGCCATGAAGCCGTAAGCTAAATTGGCAACAACTGCGATGTAGTAGAAGTAACCATACCTGACCCAAATGACATGAATGTCCAACATGGAAATGACGGCAAAAAAACAACGATAAAACACAAAATCACAGTCGGGTGATTTGTGATGTTATCTGATAGGTATTTCTCGCCCCCATACGAGCTTGAGCCCAGCGTAAATGCAGATATAGATCGCACGCGAGATAATCTAGCAGAGCTCATAATTTCCTGCGCTGTAACTGTCGACCGTTGTCGACGAACAGAGTAACAGGGGTAAAAGAGGTAAACATGGCGACGCTTAGAATTAAAGCTACCATCGAGAAGACCGACACCTGCCGAGAGAGCAGCGAGGGTTATCGCAATCTGTGCGATGGCAAGCAGAGTCTGTTAATCGATTAGCTCATCTACCTACGCACCGACGCTTATAGGCGAGGCCCAATACCTCTTAGTTAACGTGTCTTAGTTGAATTTACGTTCTTCCCACCATGGGAAGAATTCGGGCATGTCACTGCTGACCTTACCAGGGTAGCTAGCAGGGCGCTTCTCGAGGAAGGATTTAACGCCTTCCTGCGCATCTTCAGACTTACCTGTGAAATAAACACCGCGGGAATCCACCTGATGCGCCTCCATCGGATGGTCTGCACCTAACATCTTCCACATCATTTGACGCGCCATTGCTACGGACACCGCTGACGTCTCATTACAGAACTCCCTCGCCAACTCTCGCGCCGCCGGCAGAAGTTCATCCGCCGGATATATTGTTCTAACAAAACCCCGCTCTAGCGCCTCATCGGCTTTGAATACACGCCCTGAGAACGTCCACTCGAGAGCCGTGCTAATTCCAACCACACGCGGGAGAAACCAACTCGAGGCAGCCTCTGGAACGATACCTCGTTTCGAGAAGACAAACCCATATTTGGCGTCTTCGGACGCCAAGCGGATGTCCATCGCACATTGCATAGTCGCGCCAATACCCACCGCAGGGCCGTTGCAGGCCGAAATTACAGGTTTTAAGCACTCGTATATGCGCAGCGTGAGCAATCCACCGCCATCTCTCGGAATTCCCGGATCCGTCGGCTTGTAATTAAACGTGTCTCCACCACCGCCTAAATCAGCGCCAGCACAGAACGCGCGACCTGAACCGGTAAAAATGATCGCTTTTACTTCATCGTCAGCATCGGCCGCATCGAGCGCTGCGATGACCTCATCGCGCATGACGTTATTGAAGGCATTCAAACGCTCGGGACGGTTGAGTGTGATTGTGAGGATACCGTCCTCTACATCGTACAAAATGGTTTCGTAGTTCATAAATAAGATTCTCCTACCTCGTTTGGCGTGCGCCCAGCCTCAAGCGTCACCGCTTATTCTTATGGTTCGCTTTATCCCCGCAGTAATCGATTTTTGTCATACCCGCTTTGTCGTGCTTTCTTATTCTTCGGTCTCCCTCGCTCTCTCGGTCTCTCACTTCCCGTGTTTACCAGACCGCATTCTTAACGGACGAACCATTACTCACGTCTCAAATGGCAAGGCAAAAGCCTATTTTTCTTTCAGCATTGGTCATGCCCAGTGGTGCGTTCCTAAACCACTGTTACGCAGTGTCTATCCCCGTTGAGGTGTCACAAGCCTAACCTCAAACCGCGGCGCGAACCTTGAAGTGTCGAAACACCGAGACTTAACCAAGGCCCAGCATCTCCTCCAGCCTCACAATACACCCTTCCATACTACCTTTAATGAAGGGCTCAATTGCAACCGGCTCTACGCTCGCTTGCCAAGCCAGTCTACATCCAGTGTTGGTGGGCGTTACTTGCATTTGAGCACGATGTGATTCGAGGTTCCCTGGACTTTCGAAACAAGAATACTCAAGTGCCATAGCCTCGTTGTCTAGCCGTAAAATACGCTCTTTGATCGCTCCCGCACCCGGTAAATCGAGTGAACGCACTTCTCCATCAAAAGAACAACTTTTCACGCCTGGCACCCAGTCGACCCGATCCGGCGTCCCTAAGATTTCCCACAGCGCCTCGGGCGCTACAAAAAACTCATGATCAATAATGACCGCCACACATCCTCCTTACTTACTTACTTACTTACTGTCGAGCATCCAGAATTAGTGTGCTCGGTAACAGCGAATTCATAAAACGCTAGTGAGATGATTAACAGATTAGAGCGCCTCCAGCGCTAGGCGATTGGGCGCTCCGTAATTCTCATCAACGTAACTCTTTTCGTACCTATTTCATCCAGGCTTCAGGCCAGCCTTCCGCCGACGCGCGTTCAACTTGGTTACCTCTTATATTAAGATCCTGGCATTAGCGCTTTGTTTACAGTCAACCGACAACACCCGCTTGATGCAACTTGCTAGAAAACCATTGTCAAAGGACACTATCGAAATCTGGTGATGTGGACAATCGCATCCGCAAACCCACAACTCGCGACTCAGACTATCTCATTCGGTTCTTGATGTCGGTTATCCCAAAAACTTGGGCGGACGAAGATGATAGTCTCCATTTGAGGGACCCAAGCGGCTTCAACTGAGCGTCTTTTGAATGCCGAAAGCAAACCACACTTAAGGAGACGAGCCCATGACCCAGTTGACTGTATGGCATAACCCCCGCTGCTCTAAGTCACGCGCGACGCTGGCGCTGCTCGACGAGCATGGGGTGACCCCAAACGTGGTGTTTTATCTTGAAACGCCGCCAACGGCTGACGAAATTAAGCAGGTGCTAGAACGGTCAGGAAAAACCGCCATTGAGCTTGTCAGGATGGGTGAGAACGTATTCAGCGATCTGAATTTGTCGAAAGCCTCAACTGAAGAGTCCCTTATCGAGGCCATGGCGTCGAATCCTATACTTATTGAGCGCCCTGTCGTTATTTCTAAAGATCGTGCGGTCTTGGGTCGTCCGCCCGAGAATGCGCTGAATCTCATCTGACACGGCTGACTTCCAAGCTTTGCGTTACTGATAATGTCAAATGCCAAGACGCGCTTTGCGTTTCTAACTGTAACTGCCGCGTTTGCATAGGCCCCCTGCCCCTCCCCTACCTACTCTACGCTGCACCCAAGCACTATCCGCCTGAAAAACCCACAGCTTGTATACGGTGCTAGGCACCCATCTAGGGGGCTATCCTCATATGCTTTTGTTGAGCTTTGGAGGCGCCTACAAATGCAGGTGCAAGGCGTCGAAAAATGTATCGGTGCCGAAAGTTACTCAAGCGGTTGATGTGACGAGAAAGTTAGATACTATTCTTTGGGAGGACCCAGCCTGATCTTGACACGATAAGGCTCTTAGTAGATTTGGTAGCCACATAAGAAATACTAACGCCCGCAATACGTTAAGCGGCTGATCTTGAGCTTCTTTCATAATTTCACCATAGGCATTGCGGTGTGCCTGAGTCGGTTCAATTCTATAGAAATAGGGGCGCGACTAGTCTTCTGTCACGGCAGAGGCGTCTACTTGCAACCCTTGCTTCCCGAATACCCGCTGATACAAATGAACAGACCCATATAAAAACCAAGAAACAACAAAGCCCCACCAAAGAATAAAGAACCAGTCGTTCTTTTCAGTGCCATTCCAGCTTAGCCACTCAAAAACGAAAGCCTCCATAAATAGGTCAACCGCCAGTAGTGCAAAGAAGCCGAAAATCCACAAAATAAAGAAAGTAAGTTTGCTCAATGATTTTGACATAGCTTAGTAAGCCTCCTCTTTAATTGCTGATCCCTGGCTGATGTAGTACCCGGATTGCAGTACGCCTCTATGTATTCAAGCGGGGATGTCGGCAGTAACCCTAGCTAACGCAGAAATGTCCATCTTCTTACCATTGGTAGTGCAGCGCATGGGCCTTGGATTTTGACTTTAATAAGTCGAGGTTTTGCCTTGCAATTGAGACCAATTGTTGCCTCTCAGTTAGGATCGGTAATGCCCTAATGATAGCCTGAAGCTTATCTCTGGTGAATATTGATTTTGCAAACCTAGTTCTAACGAGGACAACACGGACATCGGAAGGGATGCGTAACTCGACCTGCCATATTACTGACGTTAGCTATTAACGTATTGGGATGCCCTAGAGTATTAACAGGTTGAGAGTAGATGCCAAGCAACAATCTACCCACGGGACAGAGGAGAGCCCAAATGAAAAAGGCCACACCAGCGAGTGCTGTGCGGCCATTGCACAAAACAGTGATCAAACTAAAGCGGTATAACGCTAGTCGGCGGTTGCCAATGCGCGTTTAATCGCCTGCTGGAGGTCACGTATCAGGTCGTCCGGATGCTCCAGACCCACTGACAATCGGATTAACCCTTCGGTGACACCTGCACTCTGTCTTGCCTCCAAAGGCACACCAGAGTGCGTGGTCGAGGCGGGGTGGCAGACCAACGACTCAGATCCACCCAACGATACCGCGAGTTTAAAAATCTGGAGATTATTCAAAATACGGAATGCTAAGTCTCGGTTGTCATCGATGACAAAGGCAAAGGTCGACCCAGGCCCCGAGCACTGGCTTTTGTAGACCGCTTGAGCACGCTCGTCGCTATCATGCTCAGGATGCAAGATCTTGCACGGCAAGAGTTCGTTGGACGCCAACCAATTGGCTATCTTTGATCCATTTTCTGCTGCCCGCTCCATGCGGAGGGCAAGGGTCTCCATTGAGCGCGCCAACATCCACGACGAGTGAGGGTCTAGCTGGAAGCCGTAAGCAGACCGGGACTGGCGAACGGGCCGCAATGCTTCTTTTGAACCTGTGATGCCCCCTGCTACCAGATCAGAATGTCCGCCTACGTATTTGGTTAGCGAGTAGACGCAAATATCCACACCAAAATCCAACGGCTTTTGAAACACCGGACCCAGCATCGTATTGTCACAAACGACCAACGGCTTTTGGCCGGAGGCTTCTGACCACTTGTCGACAACTTCTCGAACCATTGTCAGATCGATCATGGCATTGGTCGGGTTCGCTGGAGTTTCAAGGTAGACCATCTTAACGGGGCCGTTCTCCGCTGCTGTTTGTAGTGAAGTAAGCAGACAGTCAGCGCTCATGCCATCGGTGAATGGGGTGGGCTTAATATCCCAGCTGCTAAATACCTTACCGAACAGTGTTTCAGTGCCTCCGTATAACGGTGTGTAGCACACGATCGAATCGCCGGGTCGCAGGTAAGTCAGAGCAACTGCGCTGATCGCAGCCATGCCTGAAGACGTCAGCAAGGCGGCTTCCGCATTATCGTAGAGAGCAAGACGGTCCTCTACGATTTCTGTGTTTGGGTGATTGAAACGCGAATACACCAAGCCGCCGGCACCC
>Ga0181600_10000030_pt1 | contig 89455 bp, 72 predicted proteins | sample 041ome_2_FD_132982 | JGI IMG/M metagenome (GOLD analysis project Ga0181600, IMG submission 132982) | Coastal salt marsh microbial communities from the Groves Creek Marsh, Skidaway Island, Georgia - 041406US metaG (megahit assembly) | ecosystem: Environmental > Aquatic > Marine > Intertidal zone... | reverse complement strand
GATCATCATCCTACTCCATTGGAGCATTTAGAATACCTTGATTGTGTAAAATTTTTAGTAAGCGATAAAGCAAGAAGCTTTGCTGCACATTGGGAGAACCAACTAAAAACCTTGCAATTCGAAGACAAATTTGTCTGGGAAAACGCAGTTGTAAAGCGGTTTGGAGTCTAATGCAATATATTACCAAAAAATTAGACGGGAGATACAGTCACAAGAAGTATTTCAAATATTTCTTGGAATTTAAAAAGGAACGTGAAGGCCCGTTACAATTCCATATTGCAACAAAATGGATGATGGATGTCTACGGTTACACTGCCGAAATACGTGACTGGCAGTATATATTAGAATCACACAAACAACATCTAATTTGGAATTTAACCAACGAAGACACGCCCAGCATGGTAAACTACAACTGGAGTTGGGCCAACAGTTACAACGAACGGCGCATATACGTCAAGGGTGACAAAGAACTTGCATTCTTTAAACTCAAATGGCCGATTCAATCAAGCGTATAGTATGCGAACCATTGACTTACACGGTTATGTACTGCATGATGCATGGAAGAAGTTCAATGTATTTGCTCAAGACAGTTATTTTGCAAGAAAAAAACAAATACGAGTAATAACTGGCCAGGGTGCTATGATGAAAGAATTTCCAAATTGGGCATCGGCTAATAGATATGTTAAAAGCCACGAACAAGTAAAATTTAATTCTGGTGCTTGGATATTACAACTAAAACAGGAAAAGAAATGAAAATTATTGTCTCTCAGTCTGAAGGAATGGATATCTTAACCAGCTACTTAGATTTTAATCAAATTGATTACACACTAGATGATCTGTGGGACAACGATACCAACACATATAGTTTACCCCCAATCCTAACACAAGACGATTCTGCATTACTAATTGTTAGTAATAATGTTTTTCGTGAACTATGCACATGGGACTCATCTAGGTCTGGACTTGTTAAATTTTGTAACAATCGCAACAAACTCTGGGTATGGAACGACATTGATAATTTGCCCAACATGATTATTGATTTTGCAATAATATCCAATCTTGATTTGTGTGTACCACCCGGATCAGTTAATCTATTCCCAGACGGAAGTTTAACTATTAATCATCCAGCAAATAATCTTAATAACATATATATTCATGAATTGCCGACTAATTTTCCCTTGGGATTGGCCATTCTAGGAAGAATATACAAGGCTAAAGTAGATAAACACGATTGCTCAAAAGATTACATGTTAACCACTAGCAAAAAAAGAAGTCGCCCCCATCGCAATGTATTATGGAAGCAACTCAGTGATATCCCTGGGTTACTTGATCGTGGGCATGTTAGTTACACAACAAAATCTCAAGTATATAATACACCAAGTTGGGCCGGACATCAATTGCCACATAGTATCCAGGGAATATCAGATTTTCACCCGTCAATGGATTTGTATACAGACTCGTGGTTAGAAATTGTTCCAGAAACGCTGTATCATAGTGGATATTTTATTACTGAAAAAACAATAAAACCAATGGTTACAAAAACTCCATTTTTACTAGTAACCACTCGTTATCAACTTGAATACATGAAACAACTTGGATTTCAAACGTTCAGTAGTATCATCAATGAAAGTTATGACAACGAGCCCCGAATCGAAGATCGTGTTAAATTAATGCTGGTGCAATTACAGGACATTATAAAAAACGGCACACAAGCATTTTATAATGAATGTACAAGTATACTTGAGCATAATCAAAACAAAGTATTTGAATACAAAGGGCGATACCTATACACAATGGACTTGTTTTTAACTCAACATTTTGAATTAGCTGAAAAAGAATTAGGTTGACTTTGCATGCACATGTGTTATAATGTATATAACATTTAGGAGAAAGTCATGAGCACTACTACAGTAAACAAGGATGTAGCCGACCAGTTCAAGGACATTCTGGGCCCAATGGATCCCAAACTAGATCGAGAAGTGCGTGAATTGCTAGTAACTGCCCGGGTAGGCATGTTGCTTCGTGCTAGCTTTTTTGGAAATCTTGCCACACGTCTTAAACTAGTTAATGCAGACGAGTGGTGTTCAACCGCTGCAACAGACGGCAGAAACTTTTATTACAACACTAAATTTATCAAAATGCTCAAGCCCAAAGAAGTTGAATTCTTGTTTGGCCATGAAGTATTGCACTGTGTGTACGACCATTTTGGTCGTCGAGGAGAACGTGACCCGCAATTGTTCAACATTGCTGCCGACTATTGTGTAAATGCTGATCTTAAAAAACACAGAGTAGGCGAGTTTATCACCACTGTTCCGTGTTTGTATGACACCAAGTACACTGACTGGAGTGCAGAAGAAGTATACGATGATTTGTACGAAAATGCAGAAAAAATTGATTTACAAGACTTGCTAGATAAAATGTTGGACCAGCATCTTGATGGTGAGGGCGAAGGCGAAGGTGACGACCGTAACGGAAAAGGTCCAGCACAGTACAGCAAAGAAGAACGTGAACAGATTAAACAAGAAATCAAAGAAGCAATGCTAAGTGCTGCACAAACATCAGATGCAGGAAACATACCAGGTGGTGTGAAACGACTTGTTCAGCATTTAACAGACCCCAAGATGGACTGGCGTGAACTGTTGCGTATGCAATTGCAAAGCACAATTAAAAGCGATTACACATTTACACGACTGAATCGCAAAGGTTGGGATTGTGATGCTATTCTTCCAGGTATGGATTACGATGAGCGCATTGATGTTGCAATTGCAATGGACATGAGCGGATCCATTGGTGCAGAGCAGGGCATGGATTTTCTAAGCGAAGTAAAAGGTATCATGGAGGAGTTTAGCAACTTCAACATTCACTTGTTTTGCTTTGACACAAATGTTTACAATCCACAAGATTTTACTGCGGACAACTTAGACGACATCGGCGATTATGAATTAATGGGCGGCGGTGGCACTGACTTTGATGCTATATTTAAATATCTTAAACAAGAAGAAATTGAGCCCAAACGCTTGTTAGTGTTTACAGATGGGTACCCATGGAACAGTTGGGGCGATGCCAACTACTGCGATACAGTATGGATCATCCACGGCGACCCAAATCCCGACCCGCCCTTTGGGACATGGGCGCTCTACAATGAAGACTGATACACCAGGATGTGAATACGAATATCAACAGCCCGAGCAAAACGGCAACGAAATCTTGGTAGACTGGGACTGGGAAGTTCCAATGGGAGCAGAGCGTTCATGGGTGGTTGAAAACAAGTACGAGTGGGGAGAACCATTTGATACACCTTATTACATGGACAGGTAATTTTACCGAAATCGCGGTCAAACCACTTTATAACAGTAGATAAACTGCGCAGTTAACGATAACAACGATAAGTATTAGCATGGAAAACGAAAACAATACACCCGTAGAACAAGACACGGATGCACCAACCTTGGAAGTACAAGATATTGCATACTGTAAGCAAATAATCGAAACAGCAAGTACTAGAGGTGCATTTCATGCAAACGAATTGCAAGTCGTAGGATTAACATACGATAGAATATCAAGCTGGTTAGCGTCAGTTACTACAACAACAGAGCCTGTAGACGAAAATGTTGCAGAGCAAGGAGAAACAAATGATTAAACATGTTGGTAAACAAGGTGATCGCAAAGTAGCAATTATCTTTAGAGAAGTGCCAGGTGATGAGCACATGTGCCTAGTGGTATACCCAGATACATTGCAGCAAAACATGCACAACACACTAATGGATGCAATTGAAAGCACTGAAGCGCAGCAAGCCGACAGCCTAGGCGATGCACTTGCTAGTAAAATGTTTGGTGACGGTACAGTTATCTTGCAGCGATTGCACCAAGAAGGCATGATTAAAAAAGTACAAACTGCACAAGTTATTGTTACGCCTACTCCACAAAGCCATGTTCGTTTAGACGAAATGAACAAGATTATCAATGAAATGAAAACTGGCGAAGATGCAGTACGCCGCATGGCTGAGCTTGATGCAAACACAGGTTATACTGGTAAAGCAAGTCGCAGAGATGATTATGGACGAGAAGTTGGTGCTCCGCAAGATATTGCCAAAGGCTCGCTTAATGAAACATCCAATCCCGGCACACGCCCTGCGCCTATGCAAGCAACAGGACAAGGTGCACTTGATGATGCAAGTATTGCAAACAACCTTAAGGCACAAGCAGACCGCATGGCAACCGAAGCAGCTAGCCTGATTGCTGAATCTCAGCGTATGCAAGCAGAAGCAGCTAGCTTGCTAGGCGAACCAGCGCCGCAAGCCAAAGCAAAAAGAACTACCAAGGCCAAGACAACTACCGCCGACGGCAGTGCTCCTAAGAAGCGTGGACGTCCGTCTAAGAAAGCATCTGTTGCTTAATGAATCTAAGTGTCACTGAAACAGAAAAATGGGACGAAGTTATAAACAGTATCGATCAAGATATGATTCCAATTGATTGTGTTAAAAAGGTAGTGTTTAAACTTCGTGGTGGCAAGCAACGTACTATTAATCTCAACAGGTTAAGAAAACAAGGATTAATAATGGAAGACATTGAAGTTGTAGTTAATCGCAACATCGGTGAATTTGGCAAAGATATTGTTAATCTAATGTTTGTTATTGATGTGCCTGCGGTAGCTGAACAAATTCAACCCTTAACTAGAAAGTATTTGGCAAATTTATGAGTGTTAAACTTATTTCCTATTCAACAGCAACAGAAGAATTAGCAACCGAAGGATTAGATGATCTTCAGGAATTGATTGCATTCTGTGCTAAAGTATCAAATCCCACTGCACAAATTAATAACGAAACAAGCGAGCGTTTGCTTAACTATCTTGTTAAGCACCAGCACTGGTCACCTTTTGAAATGGTTAGTGCTTGTTTAGAAATTGAAACAACACGTGATATTGCTCACCAGATTGTGCGTCATAGAAGTTTTTCATTCCAAGAGTTCAGCCAACGTTATGCTAATCCTGCAGAAATGGGAGACATGTTTGTATTGCGTGAAGCACGACTACAAGATACAAAGAACAGGCAGAACAGCGTAGAAGTTGACAGTGAAGAAGATATTCACTATGCTTGGGCAACCGAACAGCAAAAAGTAATTGATGCAGCCAGCGCGGCTTACAACTGGGCTATCAAAAACGGCATTGCTAAAGAACAAGCTCGTGCGGTGTTGCCCGAGGGTAATACGAAAACAAGACTATATATGAATGGAACTATTCGTAGTTGGATTCATTACATTGACTTGCGTGGCGCCAATGGCACACAAAAAGAACACATGGATATTGCAAAAGCCTGCGCACAAGTCATTACCTCTATTTTCCCAAACATCAAAAACTATACAGCCTAAAATTAGACAACTAATTATTAGAATACAAAAGGTAAACACACATGGCTAAAAAGAAAAAACACCCAAACCAAAAGAAAAAACAAACAGAGGTAATAGCAACCGAAGCAGTCTTGCCCACCGGAAGTAAAGTTCTAGTAACAGGCGGCTTGGGACTTATTGGCCACAATGTTGTTGCAAAACTACAATCAGCTGGACACGAAGTACAAATTGTTGATGTGCTCACTACGTACAATAGTGTTAACAAAGAAGAATTAGAGTATTTGTACAACGAACGTATTAAAAAGATTTCTCCCGACACACACATTTATAAATTAGATATTTGTGATGGCAAGGTCGACGAAATCTTTGAAATCTTCAAGCCAGAATATGTTATTCACTTGGCTAGTTTTCCAAGAGAAAAGGCAGTAAAGCATAATCCAATTGATGCTGCACACACCATGGGCGAAGGTCTAATCAATGTCATGGAATGTTGTGTGCGTCATGATGTTAAAAAAGTACTGTATGCTAGCTCCAGCATGGTGTACGGTGACTTCGAAGATGACGTAAACGAAGATGCAGTGCTAAACCCACAGGGTGCATATGCAATTTGGAAAGCCGCTGGTGAACAAATCATGCGCCAATACAAACGTGCACATAATTTAGATTATGTAATTGTTCGTCCTAGTGCAGTATACGGCCCATTGGATGTAGGCGATAGAGTTATCAGCAAATTCCTTATCAGCGCAATGGCAGGCGGCACACTTCAAGTTAATGGTGCCACAGAGAAACTAGACTTTACATATGTTGATGATGCAGCTGATGGCATGATTGCTGCTACATTCAGTGAGCATGTTGGTACATACAATCTCACCAAGAGCCATAGCTGCACACTGGAAGCGGCTGCAAATCTTGCAGTTAAACTAGCTGGTAAAGGCTCAGTTAGCATGCACGAAAAAGACGACGACTTTCCAAGTCGCGGTGCACTAAACATTGATGCAGCAAGAAAAGACTTTGGGTTTGATCCAAAAGTTGATATTGATGAAGGCTTTCAAATCTATTATGATTGGCTTACAAACAGTAGTTATTGGGCCGTTAACAAAGCACAAGTTGCATGAAAATACCATTTACTAACTTACAAGCCCAATATCAGGATTGTAAACAAGATATCGATGCAGCAATACAACGTTGCCTCGATATCGACAGTTTTATCACAGGGCCCGATGTTACAGAATTTGAATTAAAATTTGCAGAATATCTCGGCGCTGATGATGTAGCAAGTTGTGGTAGCGGTACTACAGGACTTTATTGTGCAATGCGGGCCCTAAACATTGGCCCAGGTGATGAAGTAATCACAGTAAGTCATACGTTTGTTGCTACACCCGAAAGTATTGTTATATGCGGTGCTACTCCGGTGTTCTGCGATATTGATCCAGACACTTGGCTAGTTGATCTTGATCAATTGGAAACACTGATTAATAAAAATACTCGTGCTGTACTATTTGTAGACATTTACGGACAATGCCCTGACATTGAGCGAGTGCGCAACATATGCGATCATTACAATCTTGCAATGGTAGAGGATGCTGCACAGAGTGTGGGCAACCGGTGGAACGGTCGTCCGGTGGGAAGCCTCAGTGACATTACTTGTATGAGCTTTAATCCTGTGAAAAACTTGGGTGCAGTGGGTGATGCAGGCGCAGTAAGTGGCAGCAAGCATTACATGAATGAAGTTCGCAAGTATAGAGATCATGGCAGAACTGGTCGTTACGACATTGTAGAAGTTGGATACAATGCTAGAATTGACAACATACAAAGCAATGTTGTTATGGCTAAATTGCCCAAGCTAGATGGCTGGCTTGAGCGCAAAAGAGAAATCTGTAACTATTATACCGAACAGTTATCAAGTGTGATTAAAACGCCTGTTACTGTAGAAGGTAACAGTCATAGCTGGTATGTATATGTAATACAAACTGCTAATAGAGAGAGTTTAAAAGCACATCTCAATGATGCTGGCATTGGAACAAACATTCATTATATGAGAGCTGCGCACCAACAACCGGCATTTGCACAGTGGAGCCGTAGTTTGCCAGTCACTGAGCGCACTGTAGACGAAATACTCAGCATACCGTGCTGGTATAGTATGACTGACAGCGAAGTTGATTATGTAGTAGACAGTGTTAAAGGTTGGAAATCATGAAAATGAATTTGGTCGGAGCGGGCTACTGGGGAAGTAAACTCCTTGAAAGCTTGAAGCAGTTCGATGTTAATGCAACAGTAATTGACATACGCAACGGCCAAACCATCAATGACATCAACAACAGTGATCCAGTTATACTAGCAACACCATTGTGGCAGCACTACGAGCAAACAGTTGAGCTGGTTAAACGTGGGCACGATGTGTATGTCGAAAAGCCAATGGCCGAAACTGCTGAACAAATTGAAGACATTGCCAGCCATCTTAAAGATGATCAATTGATAATGGTAGGTCACATATTCCTGCACCATCCTCAAATACATTTGATTAAAAGCATGCTGGACAACGGCGATATTGGCGACTTGACTTATATTCGCAGTGAAAGATCAAATTGGGGAATTTATCAAACTAAAACAGATCCAGTGCTGAGTTTAGCAACACATGACATCAGCATTGTGAATTATTTCCAAGGCCCAATGACTGTAACCAATGCACAAAGTTGGAACTACAGTAACAACATTGTGCCGGACAGAGTTTGGTTCAGTGGCACACCTGGTTACGATATTGATGTTAGCTGGTACAGCCCAGTGCGTATTCGTCGCACTGTATTGCTAGGCACCAAAGGACAAATTGTCTGGGATCAAGATGCTAACACCGTGACTGTTAGCAAGCACAGTATAGAAGATCGCAGAAGTATAACTGATGCTTCACCCGAAGTATATGAATACGATTACAAATATTCGCCTTTGGAATACGAATTAAAGCACTGGGTAGATTGTGTTGTTAATCGCACTACACCAAGTACAGGCATACGCAATGCATTAGAAGTTGCTAATGTTATTGATTCTCTTAAAGGGATCCGTACTTAGAATCAAAGTACTGTCTCAGCCAAGTCCAATCAAATGCCGCCTTTAATTTAGGCAAATCTGGGCCAGTTGCGTTAAAGAACTCTACACCATCACGAGCACCATTTAATACCCATTCACTGTGCGGGCCGTGTGCCTCATTGGTCCACACGTGCAATCGATGACGAGCTTCCATGTTGGGAGTTCCATCTAAGAAGTAACTCAATTTACTAGCTTCCCTAAATGCAGTACGCCAAGCTTGATACGGGCTAGTAGCAAAGTTTCCATAACAACTTAGCTCAGGTACTACCTCGACCGGAAAGCTCATTGTGAAGTCTAATCCTAGTTCGCTGTAATCAGCACTTTCGATTACTAGACGATTATTATATAATATAACTCCCATATGCCCATATACTAAATTGTTGCTCATGTTTTTGCAATTAAAAATATAGTGATTAGGTTGCTTCATATAATCAGGTACGTAGTCAAACTTAAACTCTGGATTTAGTTCAGTTTTTGCAAACACATGATAACTCCAGGGTGTGTTGCTTTTTGAGCTTGCTGCCTGCAACGCTTGTTGCATACCATTAATTCCGTGCACACGATGCACAGTATTAGGCAAATCTTTTGTTATTTCTAATAACGTATTATAATTCTTTTCAGCATCAATTTCATCATAACTGATATAAACAATATCTTGAGGCTCAGCTGCTAGCACAGGTCGACTTTTATCTAACCACGGGTAGTCATAAATTTGTTCATTTAAATGATTCTTGACTTCTCGCGGAATTAATACAGTGCTTGCACCTGCGACTAACGGAACAACTGTCTTGGTTTGTTCTTGCCATAAACTAATTGCTGGGACATCAACCTGTATATTGTCATGCCGGCGAAACACTGCGTAAGGTTCAACAAATTCGTGTTGCCATACTGCATCAACCACAGTGTCTGCATCAAAATCAACAAAAGGCATAGGCTGACGTTTTACTGTCCAAACATCTGTAACAAAATGCAGTGTTTCGAACCATTCGAGTATTTTTAAGTTTTCTGTTTTAGCTAAAAAACTAGGCACATGAACATAAAAAGTATCGCCAAACTTTTGTTCATTGCTAGGAAATACATGCAGCATGTCGTGCTGGTATTCACTGTGATGCCAAGTGAAATCAAAATCTTTGTAATCGCAAACATCAGATGTAACCCAACAGTACTCCCAATCTACTTTCTTTAACACTCGACGCATTGTACCCAAGTAATCACTGATATATCGTGTGTTAATATCACCTAAGTCTGGACTGGATGGGCTGTGTTTTATATGCAGTCTAGGTGCTTGCCCGGTGTGTCTTACAATGTCATGGTTGTAGTTTTTGTCCACAGCTCCTTGTTTTGGAACCAGCATAGTACCAGAATTTTCTTGGTGCTGGCTGGGCCAAACATGTATTTGTTCACTTTCCCAGGGTGCTGGCTCCCAAGAGAAGTCGAAGTTGGAATAATCACACCGGTCATCTAATATCCATAAGTACCTAGTCCTGCTGAGTTTGCAGGCTTCATTAATATCCATGGAATAAAATTTATCAAACATGATTAGAATCGACGAAGTTTACGATAATGTTTTTCTGCCACGTGCATTGGCACAGACCAACGAAGGCTGTGTAGATAATTGCAATTATCGAGTTGGTCTGCACTGGTTTGACCCCTTTGGCACAACGGATTTTGAAAACATACGCAGTCAACCGCCTGCTAATTGGAGCATGCTGCCAGAACAAACTGGAAATCCTAAAGATAGCACTAGAGTTATATTTTGGGATCAAGAAGTGTTGAATAGATTTAGATTTCATAATTTTATCACACCATTTTTAGATATGTTCGAGTCTAACATTAAAAGACTTGTTACCAGTGAATACAATAGTGAAGATGCTCAGTGGGCTTGTGATACTTATGGGCTCAAAAACGACTACTATTTTTTTCATGGATGGGCTGCACTTGACTGGTATCGGGGATACAACAGAACTAGTTTAGCACAACCTTTTGCAGAACGCAAGCCATACAATACATTTCTTTGTCCTAATAATATAATTGGCGGCGAACGTCGGCATCGAATCGAACTGTTAAACCAATTTGCAAACAGAAATATGTTGGATAAAAATCTTATATCATTTCCAGACACATGCCCATACGAAGGGTTGTCGATTAAAGCTATATGCAAGAAGTATAACCTACAGGTACCGAATGTTCGATTACCGCTTACCATTGACAACGGCAGTGGCTACGCTGCACAAAGTCATAGAATTGATTTGTGGGAACAGGCAAACAATAGTTTAATACAAGTGGTAACAGAAACAGCATATGACGGTAACAAGCAACACTTGACTGAAAAATCATTTAAGCCTATAGTGATGCAACAGCCGTTTATAATACAGAGTTGTAAAGGCAGTTTAGAATACTTGCGCCGTTACGGATTTAAAACATTTGGCGAATTCTGGGACGAAAGTTATGACGAGCACGAAGACGATCGGCGAACTCAAGAAATTGGCAAGGTTTTGTTTGATATTAATAGTATGAGTCAAAAAGAAAAAGCCTCTCTACAAAAAGCCGTAAGTAATACTGTGCAATACAACTTTGATTGGTTTTACAGTGACAAGTTTGAAAACATATTATGGAACGAACTCAACGAAATGACAGAACAATGGTAACATTTTGTGCAGATAAATTTAAAGGCGATGTGCCTTTTCCTAATTGTGCTGCCTGGGATGCAGAACCATTTACCCCACAGTGGCGGCAATTTAGTATTAACAGCCCGTTTAGTGAACCAGTGCATTTTTATGAATATCTAAAACAAGAAGGCATTGACTATAGTGTGGTCAACACCAGTGATGCACCCAACGGCAGCATATATCCAATTAGTCTTAGCTTTTTTGATTTTACTGTAGAATGGTTTGACGTTATCCCAAAAAACGTTGTAAAACGTTTGGCAGACAACCAACTAAAAATTTGGTTTTTCTACAGCGAAGGAGATAACCCTTTTCGCATAAAAAAACATATTGAAAAACAAATGGTTATAGCAGGCATTTCTCTAAAAAACCTGCATTTTACCACTGCAAACACTAAAAGTCACGATCTTGCACAGTTCAGCTACTTGTGTGACGATGAGCTGTTATACCGGCTCCGTAATGAAGGTCTAGCAACTGAGTTCCACGACCGCCCACGCAGTAAAAATTTTACTGCACTTGTGCGCACACACAAATGGTGGCGTGCTAACACCATGACCAGACTGTGGATGAAAGGGTTGCACGAAAAAGGATTCTTTGGATACAATGCTGATATTAGTGTAGGTGATTTACCAGAAGATAATCCTGTTGAAGTTGATAGTTTTGGCAGTCTCAGACATCACACTGAATTCTTTTTAAAGCTTTGCCCGTTTCATGCAGATTTATTGAGCAGCGACGACCACAATTTGTACCACCACACTGTGGCAGCACACCATGACGATGCATACTTTAACTTTGTAATTGAAACACATTTAGATGTAGATCAAAGCAATGGTGTGTTCTTAACAGAAAAAACATTTAAACCTATTAAGCATGCACAGCCATTTGTAATTGTTGGTGCTGCTGGTAGTATACAACAATTACGTGACATGGGATACAAGACATTCGATCATGTGGTTGATCACAGTTATGACAACATCTCTAACAACACCGAGCGTTGGAATGCAGTGTGCAACGAAATGGAACGAATTGCAAAATCTAAAAAAATACATCAAATGTATATAGATTGCAAAGAAGATTTGCTGCACAACCAACAGTTATTCTTGGCTAGCAAAGCCGATAGATTAAAAACAATATTAGGAAATTTAAAATGAGTAAAGTAAGTAGCTACACCAGCTGGCAACCACTAGAAGAAGTTATTGTTGGGCGGGCATACACGCCTGACTATTTTGACTTCATTGATGATGCACAAGTGCGCAATCAGCTGCAACAAATTTTAGCAGAAACAAATGAAGACTTGGACAACTTGCAAAAGACTTGCGAAGAATATGGTGCTGTTGTAAAACGCCCTGGCTTACCAGATAAAGATAATTTCCAAGGCGGCCAAATCGCCGAAGGTGGTGCACCATTGCCTCCTCTTACGCCACGTGACTGGCAAATTAGCTTGGGCGACAAACTGTTGAGAGTGTTGCCAGTTGACGAATTAAATGATATTTGTGCCGAATATGGAGATCAAGTTATTAACCCACACGGTGAAACATTTGATCCTGATTGCATTTTAAATGGTGCCAGTGCTAGTTGCATCGTGCGTGTTGGTCGTGATGTGTTCTTTGACAATAGTGATTTTTTACAACCGCATCAAACTAAATGGATTGTAGAAAATGCATTAGGCCCAGAGTATCGTGTACACGAAGCAATTACAGACGGCCATGGCGATGCTGTATTTGCCATTCTCAAACCGGGTGTTATTCTTTCAAGCAAGTGGGATGATCAACTCAACTTAGCCGAAGACTTTCCAGGATGGGACGTTTGTAAGATATGGGATAGTAGTATCTGGGCTGCAATGGAAGTTGGCAAGTTTAAAGAAGAAAACTTCAACGGCTCTTGGTATGTGCAAGGGCAAACCCCAACACAGGAATTCAGCAACTTTGTAGACCAGTATCTCAGTAAATGGGTTGGCTTTGTCAGCGACACAGTGTTTGATGTTAACTGCCTTGTGTTAGACGAAGAGAATGTTGTCTTTAGTGCATACAATAAAGAAGTATTTGATTATTGTGCCAAGCACAAAATCAATCCTATTATTAGCGAACTGCGTCACAGTTATTTTTGGGATGGCGGTATTAGTTGTTGCACACAAGACATTAGACGTACTGGCGGATTAGAGAGTTATCTCTAACCCCAGCCCATTATAATCTTAGTATCTTCAGGAACCATATCCAGGCTAAACGGCGGGTCAAACACCAGTTGCCTGTCTACAGTTGTAATGCCGTCAACACCTTGTACTGCTTCGTCGATGTCATTGCAAATTTGATCTGCAAACGGGCACATCATGCTAGTAAGTGTGTGTTCCACCATGCAATGCGATCCGGTTATTTCAATGTTGTAAATTAATCCCAAATCAAATACATTAATTGGAACTTCTGGATCGTGCACTTGGCGTAGTGCATCTTCTACTTTTTCAATTAACTGCACACAGTAACTCCATATTCTTTTTCAAATCTATCTGCATCTTTTCTGTCGTCAACCATTGGTTCGCCGCGGATGTTCAACGATGTGTTTAGCAACATTGGGCACCCTGTTTCTTTGTGCCAAGCTTCTAATAATAGTCTGATGCCACTACCGTCGCTGGGCACTGTTTGCACTCTTGCTGTACCGTCTACATGTGTAATAGCAGGAAACTGGTCCGGATGTTTAACTGGCGCCACTACCTGCATGTAATGTGATGTATTTTGATTTTTTGGCATGTTGAAATAATCGTGTACATGTTCTTCAAGTATCACTGGAGCAAAAGGACGAAACTTTTGCCGCTTTTTTATTTCATTTACTTTGTCTTTAATTTCTGCACCACGTGGATCAGCAAGTAAACTTCTGTTTCCAAGAGCACGTGGGCCAAACTCGGCCTTACCGCTTGCTACTCCTACTATCTTTTTAGTCTTTAATTGTTTGATTAATTTCTTTACTGGATACTTGCCAGTGATATCAGTGCCCAGTAATGCTGTGCGCCAATTGACTTTTTTACCATATGCTAATGCCGCAGCACCTAAACTACTGCCTGCATCTCCCGGGTTGGGCATGATCCATATGTTGTCAAAAATATCACCTAGCTTGCTGTTCGCTACACAATTAAGTGCAACACCGCCCATATAAACAAGATTATTCGAACCTGTTAATTCTTTGGCCTTGTGCATCACTTGCATAATCAGCTCTTCGCAAAGTTGCTGCCCTGCGGCTGCAATATCCATTTCGTCAACGCCTGCAGAAAACTCCAAGTCCTGCATGCCAATGTGCAGGTTTCTTTTAAATTTTGCTGTTGATGTGTTGTCTATTAAATTATCAACCAACGTGTGGTATGCTTTTGATGCATCGCCATATGCTGCCATACCCATTGTGATGTATTCTTCATCCATTGGGCGCAAACCTACACGCTGCGTAACAGCACTATAGTACATGCCGATGCTGTTAGGATACTGCTGACACCAAACACGCTTGTATTGGGCCTGTCTGTGCTTCTTATACCCCAAGTAACCAGTGGTAGCATCGTCGTATCTAGCTTTGTAAATGCTGATAGTATCTATTTCGCCGATTGCATCAATTACAACAACAGCGGCTTCGTCGTAAGGCGATGTTTGAAATCCGCCAGCAGCGTGACTCATGTGATGTCCAACACTGGTTGTAACACCTTTGTGTTCTGACATTATTATCGGAATTGTATTTTTAAGTTCTGACTTTAGTCGCCAGTTACCACCCCAGGGTTCACCACTGAGAAATTTACGCAACTGCCGTTTCCACGGTTTTTCATAGTATACAATTTTATCAAATGGGCCGTGTGCAAGGGCTGCCAGCTCAAGTTCTAGGCAAATATTATTATCGTTTTTCTGTTTACTGTAACGCTCACTATGGCCAGCAAATACAATTTCGTCATCATGCAACACAGTTAATGCTGCATCATGAAATCCTGCACTAACTCCTAGTATTTTCTTAACCACTGTGTTTACCAGCCAATCTTTTCCCAAGGTACATCTTTATCTCCAAAGTGCCCGTATACACAATTTTCACTGTAGTTAGTATAGTTGAACAAATCAAATCTGTCAATGATTCCTTTTGGACTCATATCAATGTTTTCTTTAATAAACTTTTCAATACTGCGATTGTGTCCATTGCTATCAATATACACACTTGTTGGTGCCTTAACACCAATAGCATACGACAACTGAATGTTACACCAGTCTGCCATATCATCTGCTACTACATTTTTGGCTAACCATCGCGCCATGTAAGCAGCCGATCTATCCACTTTAGTTGGGTCCTTGCCACTGAAAGCACCACCTCCATGAGGAGCATAACCACCGTAAGTGTCAACAATAATTTTACGACCGGTAACGCCTGCGTCACCATCAGGACCGCCAATAACAAAATTGCCAGTCGGATTGAGATGCCATACAGTTTTTTCATCAATTAAATCTCCCAAAGCATGATTCGCGGCACCTCTTGCAATCATTCTTGCTGTTTCAATTTCGCCGGCTGCATGTTGTGTACTAATAACAATTTGATCTGCACGTTTAGCTATACCGCCTTCGTACTGTATACTAACCTGTGATTTTGCGTCAGGACCTAATATGTTATCTAATAATCGAACTTCTTTTAATTCTTTTAAAACTTCGTGCGCATAGTAGATAGGCGCTGGCAAGTATGCCGAATTATCATTACACGCATATCCAAACATAATACCTTGATCGCCTGCTCCAAAGTCGTCTGTTCCTAATGCAATGTCTGCACTTTGACTGTGGATTTCATTGTAAATGTTTAGTTTATCCCAATGAAACCCTTCTTGCTCATAGCCAATTTCTCGAACCTTGTTACGCACAATTTCTTTAACTTCATCCTGGCTTACATTAAAGTTTTTTACTTCACCGGCTAATGTTACGTGATTGGTAGTTACAAGTGTTTCAACAGCAACACGAGTTGTTTCATCGCCTGCCTTTAGTCCTGCATCAACTAGCGCATCGGAGATTTGGTCTGCGACCTTGTCTGGATGTCCTTCGCTAACACTTTCGCTGGTAAAAATATAATTATTCATTTGTAAATAAATGGATCCTTTTTTCTAAGCTCTTTGAGCTTTTTTCTATAACGTATTTCAAGTTTAATTTTATTAATTAAACTTTTTGGCCAACTTAATATTTTTTTGATTATTTTCATAGCAGTGATACCTGTAATTCTTTGCTGTCTCGCCAAGTGTACTCGTACTCAGCGTATGCATTTGATGTGCGTATACTATATACGTCTAGATGCTGTGTTAATTTACTTAGTATCCGTTCAAAGTTGGTAGTAGAAAAGCTTGCCTTTAAATCTACTTGTGCTACCTTAGGATGCCCGATTGTTAAACTCTTATCGTTAGGATCAAAATTATTATCTGTCAGCCAGCCACGAAAACTGTTGAGCTGGTCTCGCATAAATTTTTGGTGTAGTGTAGGGTTTCCCCATTCGATGTCAAAGTCGCCTGCTGCTATAGTTTGCGGCTTTAGTGATGTTGTAACAAGTTCGTCAATTCGACTGTCTCGGCCCTCATCTTGGAATACTTCCCAATGGTGTTTCCCTACAGCCTTGTTAACCCCAACGTACACTCCGCCTTGGTCTTTTGCAATAGTGTTAATGCCGAACAGTTCGTAATCCTCTTCGCTGAGGGCAAATCGAGGCGCATTTAACCAACACATAATATTGCTAGGGCGAATCCATTCTGGGGCATGCTGTTTTTTACGCAGGCTTAAAATAAGACTTTCTGCTTCGTGGCACAATAAATTTAATTGTCGAATATACCAACGAGTTTCTGCATTTGCTGCATTATAATGCCTAGACATGTTACCGCTCTCGCCTTGTGTTTCTTCAAAATACAAGTGTAGTTGATTAAATTTGTCATGGTTAATGCCCAAGCTTTCGCCTTGGTCAGTGCGGGTTTGTTCTGTGTCTGGAAGTTTCTCAGGTTCAACAACATTATCTACTGTGAAATGATCGTCAATATAATAATCAATGCTGCTATCATTAATGCCTTTAATTGTTGCATTAATTTGATCAACAAGTAATTGCAAATCACGTTCGCCATCTGGAAATCCAAAAAAGCAATAATTCTTTTCAAGATGGTAATTGTTGTTAAGCAACCCGTTGAGTGCCGGAAGCCATTTACGGCTTAAACTATTATCATGTACATCAATGTAAACAGGAAACAATTCTCCTGTAACATTATGTCTAAGTTTCATTTCAATTCTATCCAACATCGATGCTATCCCACCATTTTAATATGTCTGTTTTAGTACTGAGAATATCTCTCATGCATAAATTGTTTTTTCGAATACTCTCAAGTTCGAGCATGCGCTTTTTACCTTTTCGCATGCCTTGCCAGTACTCATCCCCAGGGTACATTTCTTCCATGTTAGGTCTGTTTTTTAATTGCAGTAACACGCTACTTAATGCATCGCCGAGTTTATTGTTTGTAATTAGTTCGTCTACTAAACTGTTTAATATTTCACGTGGCAATGCCAAAGGACTCATGATAATATCTGGCGTAAACGTAAACACCACTTTAGCAAGAATATCAACATTGAGCTCGTCTGCTAGTTTTTGCACATTTGCCACATCCAGCATTCCAGGTAATGTAAGTGTAAAATCAATGCGCATCTGCCGTCGATGTGTTGCTATCTCTAACCCCTGCTTAAAGTTGTCCACCCATTCATTGTATTTTAGACCTGTGCGTATATATTCGCCTATTGCACCTGTGCCATCCAAACTTGCACACATTTGCCAATCACGTGTGTGTGCTAGTATATCATGATATAAATTTATACCTTTGTAATTGACTCTGCTGAGATTGCTATTGTACCTTGCATACAACCGGCGTGCATCACCTAATTCAACAATGCGTTTCATATAACGCCAGTGCTGTTCGTACATAAGAGGCTCGCCGCCGACCCAGTAAATCTCTTCAACCCGGTGTTCTTCAACTGCTTCACTAAACTCTTGTTCAATTTGCGTGTCTTGGAATTTGGTTATTTCTGCACGTACTTCTGGCTTCATCCAGTTGTTTTTTGGATCAGTTAAGTCTGCCATGTCGTGTAGTTTTTGTTCTGCTTCCCAACTACTACTTAACATATCCCCGCACATGCGACATTTAAAGTTACACAAGTTTGAGAAACGATAATCCCAACTAATAGGTTTCATTGTAGTGCAGCCAGTGGCGTCAGTCTTTTCCCAAATATCGTTGTACTTGTGTTGGAACATTCTTTCAAAGTAACTACGATATACGTCTGTGTTTAATAGCTGACTGTTGCACACATCACATTCAGGCAATGTTTCTCCTGCCATCATACGTCGACGAACACTTTGCATATGGTCGTTGTTCCAGTGCTCGTCGAGGCTTACGGGCTGGTATTCGCCGCTGCCTGTGTTGGTGTCAATGTATTGTGCAAAGCTTTGTGCAGGTTCTCGACTTGCACAGCACAACCGCCTTTCAGTTTGTGGACTTAGATAAGTGTGTGTCCATGGTGCCATGCACAGGGTAGGTGGCTTGCTGTCAGGTTTTTGCATCAGTAACCCTTTTACGTAAATCGCTACTGCTGAATCTATGATCTCTTTTGTTAAAGTGTAGTGCTATTCCACGTTTTTGACAAACATTTTTACCACTAAAGTCTTCGTGCTTGTACTCTTCTCCTAGAAAACGCACATCTAATTGAAACAGTTCCAGTATATCAATAACGTCTTGTTCTGTTTGGTATGGAACAATCTCATCGATTAAATGTAATGCATTTAACTGTACATAACGCTCTACCATTGTTTGCACAGGCTTGTTCTTAGTGCCCGGTCTATCAATTGTAGGGTCGCTTTGTAGTCCTACAATCAAGTAATCACAGTTTTCTTTTGCTTCACGCAACATTCCAATATGCCCGGCGTGTAACAAATCAAACGTGCTAAACGTAATACCTTTTCTCATATCAATTCCATTTGTTGTGGTACAATCTTATCCAACACAGTAGTAGTAAATATTTCAGCGCCTTTGTGCACATTAGCAGACCATTCAGCACCTTGATCTTCGCCGTCAGCATCGCTGTCGGAAATATACTTGTAGCAGTCAAATGGTGTGTCAAATTTTTGACAAACCTTTGCTAGTGCATATGCTTCCATTTCGACCACTTGATAGTTGATATGCGGCACACTGAAGCTATCACCGGTGCCGCATACGTACAAACTATCGTGCTTGGTTTGACAAATAATCATTTGTTCTTCGTCGCCAGGGCTAACATAAAGTGGCAAGTCAAGCGAAGTGCAATCCATGTCTCTTTCAATAACTGCACTTATACCCACTAGTTGTCCTTTTATTTCAGCAATGCCGCCTGCTGATCCGTAGTTTATTACTTTACTATAACTAATAGAACTATTATAACACAATTCCGTAGTTAATGCAATACTTGCATTAACCTTTCCGACACCGGTTACTAACTTTTTAAAGCCAGTGGGTAATGCACCGGGCAGTTCTTCTTCTAATGCTATTACCACCAGTATCATGCAGGACCTCCATATTCAATTGCATCAGCAAGTTCTTTATGGTGATCACGCAAGTCTTGATTTCTACGCCAATCTACATCTTTTACTTTCATGCGTAATATGTTACCGTCTAGGCTGACTCCACTATTAATAAAGTCAATAATATTATTGAATTCTTTTTTATGAAATTCAGTTACATCAGCATTTTGCAAACGTTTAATTGCTATCTGTTTTGCTGCTTCGGGCAATGTTCCTACACTGTGGTAGTATGCTTCATGCAACATGTTCCAGTATACAAACTCAAAGGATCTAGTATCAATCCAATTGGCCAGACCTTCGAGATACATTACATTAAACACATTAACAGTTGCACAACATTGTAACTGTATGTTGTTTAGTCTATCACGCAGCCGTTCAAAGCGATCCATATTATGGTTAACCAGTTGCCACTCAGCGTTAGCACGTTGGTATTCGAATCGTTCGTCAACATCATCAATACTAAATGCAATTTCTACTAGCTTAAAATGTTTCCATATAGATTCGGCATTCTCTGGATAATGTGTACCATTGGTATTATAGTGTATTTCGATGTTGCCTGCAATGCCTGCGTCTATGCAACGCTGCAACAAGGCAAAGTGTTCTTGTATCATAAATGGTTCGCCACCCGTGAATTCCAAGTAACGAATTTGGTCCATCATTGGATCAATTTGGTCCCAAAACTTTTGGTTCTTTCTGGGCCATGCGCCTTTTTGCAGCATTTCATAATGAAAGCTGTCCTTGCCTTCAAACTTGATCTCTTCGGTGGCAAATGTGCTACTGCTCCAGCTTCCGCAAATACGACATTTAAGGTTACAAATATTGCCTAGTTTAAAATCAATAAACACAAGAGGTTTAGCATCTTTGCTCCATTCTGTGTCTGTAACAATATGTTTAAGTCGATTTAATGTGTGCATGCGCTTGCTGGTGCGACCACTGCGTTCTTCATTCCAGCATTTTCTGCATGTCTGCGGCTTCTTTGCATCCAGAAAGTCTTGTCGCAAATTGTTCATATAGTCACTGTGGTGTATTTCATTTAGTGTGCTGTTGTTGAGATCAAACTTAACGCCATTGGCATCCTTGATTTCATCTTCGGCTAAACAACAAGGACGAGCAGTGCCAATCGGTGATGTTTCGATGCTTACCCAAGGCAGCACACAGAATTTATCGTGCGGTAATTTCATAAATCATACTTTCTAAATTCGTCAATTAACCATGGAAATGTTTCACGCCAATTTGTTTTACGTCTTAAATCCATTTTGTTAAGGTAGTCAAATAGTTCGGTAATTTCAAACACGTTTGGTTCATTGTTTTTACTTTGTGTTGCAATACCCAACAAATAGTTTTTACTTGAAATTTCTTCAGGTGTTCTTTCTGGTTTTAAGCTTAACGCCTTGTCAAAGTCTTCAGAAAAGATATCTCCAAATACATCAATAAACATGTAACTCGGGCTGTTTACGCTGTTCTGGTAGTGATAAACAGTGCGAACATTGTTCCATTCTTGTACCTTGCTTAACAAGTCCGGCAATGTTTTCACAGTTAACGGAGTAACAGTTGAACTGATAATAAGATTAATCCAATCGCACTCTAGTAGATATTCAAAGTTTGTTTCCCACGTTTTTAAATTCATTGGAAAACGCACATACTCTTGTTGTGGTCCCCAGCAATCAAGACTTGCAGTTACTTCAAACTCTCTTAGACACCCTGCATCGATTAAGTGTTTAACACGTTTTGTTACTTTTTTTACATAATCAAGTTTTGCATTTAAATTTGTAAAAATTTGTAATTTTAATTCCGGAGCAGGGTGTGCTTCAAACAAATCCAAGCATTCTTCTAATTCACGTTGATATAAAGGTTCGCCGCCTAGTATATTAAAGTTAGTCAAGTACTGCCCGTTTACTTTTAACCAATCAAATAGTTTTTGTTTATTAGATTGCAAATTTGGATCTTTAGCAAGTGCCGGATCACCAAATTTAACATTTTCGGCATCCCATAAACTGCTAAATCTTGGACCACAATACAAGCATTTGAGGTTACAAGTATTGTCAAAATATATTTCAAGTATTCTTGGTGTTACTTGTGTTGCAATAGGGTTGTCAGCTAGTTCAACTGGGGCATGCTGTCCAGGAAAATCCAAGTTGGTAATCCTGTCACTTTGGCCGCCTGCTTTTTCAATATTAATACAATAGTCGCAACCCACTTTTGGCCACTTGCCTTGCAACATTTGTTTGCGATCATCAACCTTGCTGGGCGTGTTGTGAAAATCGAACATGTTGGTGTCGAACTTATGATGATTAGTCCTATGGCAACTAGCAGTTTCGCCTGTGGTCAAAAACACTGTACTCCAATTCCATTTAAGCTGGCATGCAGTTGGAGTGTTAATTGGAAATGGCTTGTTAACGAGTTTGCTTGTGTGTTTAAACTGTCCGATGTTATATCCATACACACTAATACATTCATCTTGTATGTGCTGGGGAAGTGACGGAAAGTCTGATTCTTGCTCGCAAACAGGCCAGCTTGGGTCTTTTATGTCATTATAAAATTCTATCCAAGTGCTCATTTCAATGATGCCAGCTCGGGTATTGCATCCAATACGTTTTCTTTTCGTATGCCGTCAAGTTGGTTGGTCTTTTGCCAGAACTTGCCTATTAGATGAGTGTTGTCTGTGCTATCCATGTATTGTAGTGCACTTTCAAATCCCACTGTGGCCCTGTTTAGTTGATCCAATGGACGCAACCATTCTAAGTGTGCTTCGTACTTTTCTTTAATTTGATCTTTGTATGCTTGTGGTGCAATATCAATGCGCAAATAATCTGGATCTTGCAAGATGTTTACATTAAGGTCTTGTGGTTTTATCAAGCCTTTTTCGACCCAATCCCTGTGAAAGTCTGGCAAGTGCAGTGCATTCATAATGCTTAATGTTGGACTAATATAAAAGTCAACGTTAGGACATACTTCCATCATAGTACGTCTATTCTGTTCTACTTCTTCCCACTTGGTGCCTGTGCGAATATACTCGCCGTGGGCACCCATGCCATCCAGGCTTGCACCTACAGCTACACTATCAAATTTTTTCCAGTAATCAAATACCAAACGGTCTTTCAATTTTGTTTTTGTAAAGTTTGTATTGTATACGAGACGCACATCAAATCGACCTCTGCGTTCTAATTCCTCAAGTATACGATAATGCTCGTCCATCATGCAAGGTTCGCCGCCTGCAAAATATACTTGCTCTACGTGATCCAAATGCTCGTACAACTGCTCAATCATATCAGCTTCGAATCGACCTGCATAGTTCATTGGTTTGTTTTCTTTAGCCCAACCCGGTCCTGCTAGTACACTTTGATCTTTGTACCAGCTGCTACTAAAGATGTGCCCGCAACTTCTGCAACTTAAATTGCACAAGTTTGAAAATCTGATGTCCCAGTACGTCATTTCAAAGTTGTCGTATTGCCCGTCTTCGTGTGTGTCAAGTGCACGACCGATATGGTGCCCGTGGTGCTTGTTTGCACTTTGACGGCCACTAAAGAATCCACTTTTCTCTTGTTCGTAACAACGTCCACACGCAGGGTTTTCTTGTTCTAAAAGCATGTCTTTGCGCAGTTGCTTTTGCTCTGGACTATTCCAAATCTCTTCCATTGTGTTGTTTTTGCAGTTGCCAACTTGGCCAACACCCATCTCGGCATGACAACAAGGGTATGCTTCGCCTGTAGGATAAGCATGCAAGTGTATCCACGGATACATACAAAATGTTTTGCTTTCGGCAAGAAGTTCACGTTCTCTTTCACTTACATCTGCTAGCCTAATCTTAATTGGATCTGCACTGTTGTAACTATAGCTCATTGTACCAATCTTTCATGCTAGGAAATGCAGTAGCAAAGTCTTTGCCTCTGCGCTTGTCGTATTGTGTGTAAAAACGTTTAAAATCGTTGTGTAGTTTTGGCATATCAAATGTGTCGCTGTGTGGGGTTTTAACAACATCGAGATAGTCTATTAGACGTTCAGTTTGGTTAATCTCATGTTCGTGTAATAATGTATTGTCTCTGTTTGTGTTCAGCCAATTTTGCAAACGATCTTTATGCAACATTCGAATTTCGTCTGGCAGTACTAATGGGCTTTGGAAACTAGGAAAACGCAAAATGTTCAATGTAAAGCTTGGGAAATCTCTGCCATATGTTTGTTTAAATGTTAATAGATAATCTAAAAACTCAGGAAGTGTTTCCAAGCACAATGCGTTGATTGTGCACATATTGTGCAACCCACGTATTTTACCTGAACTGGCCAGCATGTGCATGTTTCGATCCCAGGTTTCCCATTCTAGCCCGTCACGGATGTATTCTGCTTGCACTGGCATACTTTCATTTGATGTGTAAATATCCAGTGGTGCACTAGCAGCTCTGTCAAGCAATTTTTCCATGTCGGCAGTAGCAAGTCCTAAGTTACTGTTGATTGCAATCCTTGTGGTGCTTGCACCTTTGTTTTCTTTAAACCAGTCAAGCAACTTCCACAAGTGGCCGCTCATTGCAGGTTCGCCGCCTGTGATGCGCAATTCGTCGAGTGTTCTATGCAAGTCGCTTTCCCACCATTTAAAAAACGCTTCGATGTACGGGTTTGTTTCGTTGTAAGTGTACAGTTGATTACTGTCATGTGTGTGCGTAAAGTGATTGCGACCATCACTGATTAAATCTTCGTATGCACCGTGTTTTTTTAAATCTTTAACCCAGGTTGAACTAAATGCTGGATTACAATAACTACAAGCAAACTGACAAGTTCTATCAAATGCAATTTCTAATGTTTTAAGATCAACATCTTCGTTGTAATCCAGTGCATGTGCTGATTGCAAATCTTCATCTGAATAGATTACACTTTTATATGTTCTGTCAGATATATTGTCTCTACCAATGTCCTCAATCTTCCAGCAATATTCGCAACCTTTTGGCCGCTCGCCGCACTGCATTTGTTTACGCTCTTCCTTTTTACGAGGAGTGTTGTGCAATGCTTTTGGATTTGCTTGTACTTCTTCGACCGATATATGATGAGGCAAAGGATGGTGACAGCTGGTGGTCATTCCCGAACCTAACCATATAGTAGCGTTGTACCATTTAGCCCCGCACATACTGGAACTTAATGGATCGAGCACACGAGTTTTATATTGTAAATCTGTTTCGTTATTTTGCTTGGGCATAATGTATGTATCTCTTATGTGTTAATGGCTTGATATTTACAATCATTCCACCAGTCTGCCATTTCGGGGAATGTCTTTAAGAAGTCTGTGTTTCGGCGACGGTCATGCTCGTTGAAAAATCTATAAAAATCTGCTTTATTACGATTAATGTATTCTGGAGATAATTTTTGCCCGTTACGCATCCAAGCAATGTCTCTGTCTAGACGGTTAACTTCATAGTCCTTAAATCCGTGAAACCGGGTAGCTTCAGTTTCGAGATTGTTCAACATCCAAGACTTGATAGCGTCAAGTTCGTATACATAGCTCTCAGGCAATAGTTGCAGACTTTGCCAAGTTGGTGTGCGCAACACAGGCGTATCAAACCACACTCGTTGGTATGTTGTACTGTATGTTTGTCTTAATTCCAGTATGGCAGCAAACAATTTGTGCAGAGTGGTCACGCTTAAATTGCTCATTGTTATGATAAATGTAACACTGTTGCGTTCCGGTATATCACGCAAGAATTGATGTACTCTGTCCCACAACAGGTCAAAGTCAAGGCCATGTCGGACATATTCTACTTGTTCAAACATTCCATCTAGGCTTACATACTGCATGAAGTGTTCTACGTTACCGTGCGTACTGCACAACTTGGATACATAGTTTTTGTATTTTTGCCACAATTTTTCATCTACGCTAAAGTTAGATGTTGTACTTAAATGCAAGTCTGGTTTGGGATTGGCTAACACATGATCAAACACTCGATATGTGTTTTTATCCATTAGTGGCTCGCCGCCAGTCATCCGAAAGTGTTCCAACTCTGGATACAATGTTGGCCACCATTCCCAAAAAGCTTCTACATATGGATTGTATTCTCTAGCAGGTATAGGCTTGCGTTCTCCTGCAAAATGTGTAGGATCGTTGTGCGGAGTACTAGTTGGCCAAGCGCCATACTTTTCTGTTTCGGCCATCCAAGTTGAACTATATTGCGGCGAGCAATAGCTACAACTTAGATTGCATGCACTGTTAAAGTCTACTTCGACATAACTAGGAGTAATATCTTCATCCCAATTTGCATTTGTTATTTTTTCAAAGTCTTTAATTGCCCACGGTTCGCCACTGCGATAATGCCTGTCGCTTAGTTTTCCATTGTCTTCCATCTTCCAGCAGTAGTCACACTCGCTTGGTCGCACACCTTCTAGCATTAGCTTGCGTTGTTGCTTTTTGTAGTCTGTATTATGTAACGCACTGGGATTTTTCTTAATAGCTGTTGCATCTGCCCTGTGCAATGGCGGATGGTAGCAACTGTTGTTCATTCCAGTAGTAAGGTGCAAGCTGAGTTGCTTCCACTTAGCAAGGCACATGCTGGGACTTATTGTGTCTAATTTTTGCTGTGCAATTTCTGCATCACTTAAAAACTTACTTTTAAAGTCTGCACCGACTTCATCGCCTTTATTTTGCATTACATCCAATCCAAATAATTTCTGTTGCTACGCCCAGGGAAAAAATCCAATTACTGTTCCGTTGGACATTACAATCTTTCTATCACTGACGGATTAATACCCACCAATGGATGGTCCAAAAACTTAGTGCATATTTGCCTAGCTGTTTCATAATTCTCATGCTGTGAGTGTAACACATCATGATCAAAAAAGTAACCATTTTCTTGAGTCCAGTCATCTGGGTTAGAGACTGTTTCATCATTCCATGTTCCCCAGTCATCTAATTTAGCAACAGATCCATTGAACTGATATTTTTCACAAAGCTTTACAAAATTCTCTAAATCAAAATAGTTATTATTTTGTATAGTGAAGTTTAATACAGTATCTTTTTGCTTGTTATTTTCAACTAAAAAATCAAAGTTGTCTAGCAGCACTTCCCAGTTGCCTCCACGTCGAATATTTTCAAAAACTTCTTTACTGCCGGCGTCAATGCTTATACTTAAATTTGCATTTTTAAGCATTTCGGTGTTGTGAAGTTGTTTCCGCAATAACAACCCGTTGGTTTTTAGTGTGAGTATCTGGTTAGGTTTGTACTTCCAGTTTTTAATCATCGGGCGAATAACCAAGCTAGCCAATGGATCCCCATCACCGCTTAGTACAATATGAATTTTATCATCAAGTTGTTCTAGCCAACCTAAAATTCGCATTGCAGCGTCAATCTTCTTGTCGTACACTGGCCCTGATGTTAGCATAAACTTATCACGCCGGCAACTAGGGCATTGTAAATTACAACTTCGATCAATATTAATAGCTAATTCGTAATACGATTGCTCAATGTCGCCGTGTTTAATTCCACAGTGTTGTACAGCACACCATGTGTAGTTCTTTGCATCAATATCATCCTGAAGAATTTTTGCTTTTGGACTAGAAAATACGTCAGCTAAACTTTCAAAATCCTGTACTTGCCCAACAGGAAGCGGAAGCCATCCATCACAAATACATAACAAACAATTTAAGTTGTCGTCAATGGCAACAACCTTGTGCGGAACATTACAACTAAATGCAATTGGTTGTGTCTCGCCCTTGCCACGTGGCATTGCTTTCATTGTGTGCTTGTAGCCAGAGCCAAGATTAGCAAACAAGGTTGCAACAGAGTTTGTCATGTTACCATCCTTCTTGTGCTCTAATAACATCAATTTCACGAGTCATGATATTTTTATTATTCCAGTTACTACGATAGTGATGTTTGAAAAATTTACTCTGTTCAGGAGAAAATGTGTTCATTGGCAAATCTAATTGTCTGTTTAATGCGGTAGCATGTTGTTCGATTATGTTAAGTGGATCAGTGTTTTCTATTTTGTTCCAAATTTGTTCTAGATTATCGAACCACTGCACTTCTTTGTGATTCCAATCTGTTAGCATGGTTTTGTATGTTCCGAGTCTTGCGCCGATAATTGCCCACAATCCGTAATCCGCATCACTGCCTACATTTTGCCAGACAGTCAAGTGATCGAGATTGCGACTATGCACCCGTTCTTTAAATTCGCTAACACTTGGTTTGCGTCCTCTGTCAAGGCACATCTTTACACCTTCACGAAAGCCAGCACGCCAGGCATGTTTAGCACTTCCATTTGGATGCGTAGTTGAATAGCAATTGTACATCGGCCAGTACAGCGGATCAAAACAAAACTCTACATCAGTATCATCAGCGCCTCCACTTGCTTCATGTGTGCGCATGTTCATAACAAACTCTTTTGTCCAAGAACTCATGCCGCCGTTACCATACATCAAACCATTAACATGATTACGTGCCCTCCAGCGATAAACTGCCTTTTCGTAGCTACTGTCCTTGTATTCAATGGTTTGATTGAAAAAAGACTCCTCGGGAAGATTGTCACCATCAATTAATATAAAACGTTCAGTGTCGCTTGCTTGTGCTGCGGCTTTGTGTGCAGCATCGCTGCCTTCCACCCCATCAACACGTTTTGCCCACGGAACCATGTTGCGTATCTTAACCCAAAACTCTTCTTTTTGTGGTTCATCGTAAGAAAGATAGATACAGTCCAAATCGGCAATATCAATTGAATCCATGTTAACTCCGTAATTTACTTTGAGTAAGGTTTAAAGTCGCCGCCATTAGCAACCAAGCACGCTGTTCCGTCATCATACAAACTCACTAGTGTCCAGGTGCCCGAGTCTTGGTTAACAAAAAACATCATTGAACTCCAATACTCTTTGCTGTCAGATGAACTCCGTTGCATGCCTCTGCCACTGTGCAAAGGTTTTTCGCCATAATTGTTCATAACCGTATTAGTCATCTGAATAACCGGTGCACAAGGTTGTGTAGTAAGAAAAAATTTAGTTTCTTGTTCTTGCGACAACACTGTTGCTGGTAGTAGTACTAGTATTCCTGCAATAAATGCATTTAATATATACTTCATTTAATATTTTCCTTATTATTATAAAGTATTTACTTTAAATAATATGTTTTACTAGCCCACTTAATATCACTGTTGTTGTCTACAATCATTACATTATCAGCTCTACACCTAGTACCAGTCTCAGATGGTGCTAGTTTTGTCCAACTAACTGAATCATTTTGCCTAACAATTTTGCCTTTACGAACAAGTATATCATAGCGACCTTGGCTATGTTGTTCTTGTGTTACTTTAATATAATCGCCGTCGAGTTCTTCCATACTGTAGAACAAGGGTTGCCCAGTTTCTTTATTATAGTACAATCTGTATTCGTAGTCAACCGGTTTATTGTCCGCTATTATTTGATCAAACAATTGTGCTAGTTCTTCTTCAGTCATAGTACTGCCCTAATTGTTGTGCTAGTTCTTTTTGATGATAGTGAACAAATCCGTATTGATTATGCCCATTGATGCGGAGCACTCCGTTGTCTACTTCCCATGTTAGCTCTTTTGTCCAGTCAACTGCACTAGTACCAAGTATTCTTGGTTTCATATGCACAATTTGAGGACCAATGCCAGGAGTAACAAAATCTCTGCTATTCAATGCATAAATTAAATCTGTATTGGCTATTTCGTCATTGCCTAGTTTAATGCTAAGTTTGATTTTATCCCAATCGTAAAAGCATTGTTTTACGTTATTAAAGAATCTTTCTGCGTCAGGGCTTACTCTCCAGTAAGTGATTGCATTATATACATCAGGTAAATTGTTATGATCAAATATTTTTCTATAATGGCGTACTGTTGATGTAGTTCCGTGGAAGTCCCGTGCACCAGTGCTAATCCAAACCGGCTTGTTTCGATATAGCGGCCACCAATGATCGACTGGGCCACTAACAACCATGTCTGCTTCTAATTTTACAGTTTCGTGAAACGGGCTAGCATAAAATACTTGCCAATCAGTGGACCAGCCGCCTGTATTGCCTTGCGGAAACTGCCTAATATAATCAAAAAGAGGATTTTCATAGTTCTCATGATCTGTGACCAAACAAATCTTTGCATCTGGATGCCAGTGCTTGAGACTTTTTGCAAGCGTTTCTGCACACGAAACATAGTCAACATCGTTGGAAGTTCCTGCAACAATTAGATATCCTCGATCATCTTCATACTGCATACAGTTTCTCCAAATAACTCTTGCACATAACATGTAAATCGTGATTTTTAACACAAATTTTCTTTTTGCGTTTATCATTGGTGTATTCAATCCACCAGGTATCATCAACTAAATCAATTTCCACATCAGTTTCTACATTTGCCATTGGCCACGGAATTTCGCATTGATGTGGATGTGTATTCCCATTGGCTAACAATAGTGCAATGCTTATCGCAAAGTCGTTTCGGTATTGTCTTGTATTAAATCCAAACAACGTGCCATAGTGTGCATAATTTTGTTCTACCATTTTCCAGATATCAAACACATCTTGTGTAAATTGACTGTGACGGTCAAAAATGACTACCGTTGCCCACCACATGTGTGAATTTTTTGTTCCAAACGTTTGTAGTCTCGGCAATGGCTGATGTATACTACGAACATGTCTGTGGCACAAAAACGGTTGTGAACTATCTAGTAATGGTGCCAACGAATCGTCGTTGACCATGTAATCTGTATCAACTAATAATGTTCTATCGTAAGGTGATAGATCAAGTGCAGCGTTTCTGCCAAAGTTATACCAAGTTGTTGTTTCTTTTCTGTCATGAAAATATCGCCTATTAGTGTTTTTACCGCGATCAACTATAACTTGACTGTCAAACATAACTGAATCAACAGATTTGTCAGTAACCAATGTTACTGGAATGTTAAGGTGTTTCTTTATTCGCCGGGCGCATTCAACAGCAAGCTTGGTATACTGTATTTCACTATCGAACGCAAAAAGTAAGGCACCTGTTGTCATCGTTGTTTAGAAATTTCATCGTATTCAACTTGCCAAGCATTCATTTGTTCTTGCCATCGTTGCATTGCTAATTTTTTAAGTTCACGTGGGTCTATGCTAACCGGTGTATTATAATAATCTTCGAGTACTACACGTGAATCTTGACAACAATCACATAATACGATCAAGTCTGGTGATGCCTTCCACATACCACCATCGTGCGCAAAAAGCATCTTGGCTTCGTACGTTTCCCGCAAGACAATTCTGGCTTGCTGGTGATCAAATCTAGTTTTAATGTTTTGGGAGAGTTGGTCTGTTTGCATGCTAGTAGTTAGCATGCAAACAGTGACCTGATTAAATTTTTAAATATTAAGTTAGCGTCCAGGATGCAGTATTTTGTGTTACTGTACCCCATGTACTTGCAATGTATGTAGTTGACGGTTGACGAACTACAGTGTTCATGGTAAGTGTTCCATCAATACTATCAAGACCTGGTGTACTAACATCATTTAGCGTTACTACGAATGTAATAGTTGATCCACTGATTGTTGCTGTAATTTCAGTGTAGTTTGATGTATAAGTGTATGTAGTAGCAAATTGCTTGTAAAGTGTTTGGCTGGTGCCAGTAAGATTGTAAGCACCGACTCCTTCGGCTAGCGTATCTGGAGTTCCGCTGCCACCAATTCTAGTAGTACCGAAGTAGTTTACCCCTGCAATTGTTTTATTAAGACCCGGATTACCGGACCCTGTTAACACAATTGTACCAGCTTGATCTAATAAGTTTGTCCACGATGTGTTTTGATCACTTGCAGAGCCGCCAGTTCGACTAAAGCTCATTCTAATCATACCACCTGCATTAAAGAAATAACGCAGTTGGTTATAGCTTGCAAATGAAACAGTCTTAGTTGTTGTTGCAGTTGCAGTCCATGCACTAGTTGTTGTAGTAGATTCTGTTGCATCGGAGCCACTAGCAGCAGCATTGTTATTATCTTGTATAGCTGAAACATTTGTTGCTAGCGCAGCGTATGCCGAGATAGTATCACCGGCTGTTGGACTTGTTATTGCTGTAATTGATGTCCCTTGGTGGTTAGCTGTACTAGTAATTCTTGCAAGCAATGTTGCCCACTGCGTAGCAGTGATAGTGTTGCCACCTGTTACAGTACCAATTGTGTTAGTTTGCCCATAGCCGTCGGTTCCGTCGCCGACACCCCATACTGTATCTGTTTTTTGAGCGAAGTCATTGTAATCTGCATGTGAAATTACGTCTCCTGCTGTGTATGCCATTTTAGTACTATTCCTTTTTTTATTAGTAGCTATTTCCTATGCTACTATATTATATCAGAGTGTAGCTGGGTTATACTTCTTATTATTATTTACCGTATTAGCTAATTTTCACAATTGCTTCTACAGTGCCAAGACCATCACTTGTTTTATCCGCTAGAGCACGGCCAATTACGTTAAAGGCTGTGACCTCATCTAATGTTGCTGCTCTAGCTGCGCCATTTCCTGCACTTACTAGTCTATCACCTTTGGTTACAAAACCCATTGTCATAACTGGAACACGCCCGGTCATAGCAATTGCTGGATGTGTGTCGTTGTTGCCAGAGCCTGCATTCATAGTATAAGCCGGCTGAGTTGATACTACGCCAAACACGCTAGGCGAAAGATCATCTACACAAATTGTAATTTCTTCACTGCCGCCAAGCTCAACAACTGTACCCGGAGCATATATTGCATCAGATGCAAAACGCTCCGCCAAGTCAGCGTATTGTGCAGACGTTGCTTTAGCAAATACTGTGTTAAAATATCCAGTACTTGATCCAATATTTCCGACACCGTTAGCGTTGCCATTTAATATACTGGCAGCTGTTACCGAGCCTGATGAAACCAAGCTGGTGTTAACAGTAACAACTGAAGATGCGCCATCAATTGTCATAGCAGTAGTTTGCGAACCGCCGTCGTTGACACGAATTATAATATCGCCATCTTGTGTTTGGTTTTGAAAGTACACATCTGTGCCACTAACATTTAGTCGACCATCGTTGTCAGCACCAAAATAGATACCTGTATCATTTAATACACTTACTGTTCCAGTTGTACTAGTAGCTGCATCTGAGCGCATAAACTGGGACGCTGTGAGTCCTTCTAGTCCATCACTGTCACTTGCTGTACCTTTAAATGTTGCACCAGCTACTGTGGTACTCATGTTTAGACCTGGAGAAATTGTAGCAAAGCCTGAAAGTGCCGCAGCCGGAGTAAACGTTGCGTCTTTAGACCAAATACCACAAATAACGTTGTTAACATACATCAACACAACAACATGATCTGAACCAGGGCTACTGTCAGTAATTGTATCAACAATAGCACCAGATGTGCCTTCGCCGCTAGTAAACGCTGGGCCAATTGTTACAAAAGAACTACCACTGTAGACTTTAAGTTGATCATTTACTGTATCAAACCAAAGATCACCTGCTACATTACTAGTCGGTGCTGTTGATGATGAAGTTGCTCCTGAAATAGACTTGAACAATGTGCCGTTATATACTTTAATAACGTTGTTGGTTTGGTCATACCATAATTGCCCTTGCAAAGGTGTGCCTGGTGCAGTTGTGTTTGCTGCATTTTCCAACAAGTGAACAAAGTTCTCTCCTAGGAACTCGCCATAGCCTGCGTAGTTTTTACCTACAATGACTTGGCTTGAATCTGTGTTAATAGTACCATCTGCAACTACTGCAAAGATTGTACCATCTGTTTTGTTAATGGTATACGCCATTTGTTTATTACTCCGTTTCCAAGTGTATTTATATCTTTATAATATACGTGTATTTATGTTGCACTAAGATTTGTTAAAGTCTGAATGCGCACTGTGTAATCAATTTGTATTTGTCTGTTCAATGATTTTTGAACCGGGTGAAAAATAACATGTGTTATTAGTCGCAAATTAGTTGCACTGCCGTTCCAAACTTTAAGTCCAAGTTCATCAAACACATAATCTCCATTAAAATCTGTTGAATTATCAAATGCCTGTTGTCCACTTGGCTCTCCATAATCTAACAGACAACTAACTAGAATGTCTGTATACACTTTACCAGTAGTATGCGTCACTGTTAGTTTGTTTCTACTAGTGTCAGTGTTTGATGCACTGTTGTCGTCGACTACTTTTGAATAAGTTGGATTATACAGATTAGCGTTTTGCCCTGTAGTGTTAGGTGGCAAATATGTAATAACCCCTGTTGGGTCTACACTACTTCCGCCGTTTCCAAATGACATATTATAGATTTGTCCAATGCTTTTATTTGCAAGACTATTCGCAAGTGCTTCGCTCATATTTTCATAATGAATTGCATTGCGTTTATCTATAATTACTTCATCGGTGTTTGGATCAAAAATTTTGATGTGCCCACTAATAGCAACCTGGCCATTTTCGTTTGGCGCAACTTCTTTATTTTGTTCCATTGACATCTCGTTAACGTTATCTTTATCTACTTCCATGCTGTATTTACCTATCTAGTTAACCTTGGTCTTTAAGAAATAATGCTGCTACGGTAGTTTGATCTTGCAATGCAATTCCGTTACTTGCTGTATTATTTCCTTGTTTGTACATTACGTTACCATTGACTATTGAGATATCAATTTCTACGCCATCAGCTGGTGCAGTTGTAAGTGTTACTTCAACTTGGGTTGCATCAACTTGAGTTACAGTATAATCAACAGTATTGATCAGCTCTGTGCCGCCAACGCTAACTCTAACTGCTTCGTCGAGTTCTGTACTGTCAACTGTTGATGGTACAACAATCCCAGACCCAATAAAGGTGGTAGTTGAACCGTCGCCAATATTTGTTTTATCAGTTGTAGTTTTTTGCTGATACGTACTTGGCAACTGTTGTGCTAGCCCAACATCACTGACACTTACGCCACTAACGTGCGCCATTGCACCGGTACCGGCTACACCTCTGCGCAATCCACTAACAGTGTTGTTTGACAAATCCCGTGATCTGTAAGTGATACGCTCTGCACCAACTATCATCTGTCCAAATATATTTGATTCTAGATTTGGTGCACTCAATTTGCTTGCATCCTTAACATAAACAACATCATCGTCTATTGCTAGTGCAGATGTTAACTCAGTGGTATTGCCGGTGTTCAGTTTGAGTATTTTTTGATTTCCCAACATGTCCTGGAAGATACGGAAGTTCAAACTATCCGGAACGACACTCATTGTAAATATAGTTACTATCAACACATCAATAGGTCCGAGTATACTGCCATTGACAGTAAGAACACTAAGCCCGTCCGTGCCAGTACTTAGTTCAAAGTCTACACCGTTTCTAAGATACTTGCCATTTAGCGATACAAACATTCTTTCAGGATTGGTTACAAGTCTACCGAGAGCAAAATTGTTAGTCTCTATAGATATACCAATTGTGTAGTCAAATGGGCTGTCGTCATAGTCATTTTCATCAAATGCAATACTAGTAGTTGCACCCTCAGTAGTAGGCCCTTGGTATACCTTGGTAATAATGCTTTGCTCTGATGTGTCATTGAATGTATATACAGTAAACGGTGTATCGGGTATAGCACCAACCCGCAACAATAAATCATTTGTGTTCACTATTGTATAATCAGCTTCAGTTGTTACTGCAATCAGAATTTTTGCACCATCTGCTGGTTGTGCATTTGCATTAAATTCAACATACCTGTCGCTACTGCCGTCAAACTCGCTTAGTGTCCAATCAACTGCTAGATTCTGTTGTACGTTATCAACGTACACAATTACATCGTTGTCTGCAATTAATCCTTGATTTGTTTTACCTGTTGTACTCAAATAGTAAGGACCCAAACTTGATCCGTCGCTAGTATATTCAATGCCCTCTGGTGCTCTCAAACGTAAACCATCACGTTCAACTAACATGTTAACAATGTTTGTTCCTTGTAAACTGTTTGTTAGTGCATATTGAGATGTACTGCCGTCGTGGGTGAAACGTTGTATTTGAGGTGCACTCCAACTTAGTTGCGTTGGTGTTGTTACTCCAAGTGCAACAATAGTAACCCAATCAGTTGACGTGGGCTGTGTATTAAATGTTACATCAGTTGCAAAACTGCCGCTGGCTGCATAAGTGTAGTTTGTAAAAAGTGCGCCATTAACAAACACAACCATCTCGGCAATTTCTGTGTATGCTACGTTAATCTGCTGTGTTGCATTGGTGATGGTGTTGCCTACAAAACTTTCTTTGTAAAGTTGCGATCCACCTCCTAGTCCATAGATTTGAACATCAAACACATCTCCTACATTTCCACTATTAAGTGTAATTACTTTAGTAACCCAATTAATAGTGTAGCTACTTGGATCAACATTTTGTCCACTGAGCTCGTTATAAACTTCAAGCTCAATGGGGTGCTGTATAAGACCTGCAAAACTAACTGTTGTCCCAACTCCGGTGTACTCAACGCTAACACCCTTGATGCTAAAGCCGTGGCCGTTATTAGACCAATCACTGCCTGGGCGAGTGTAAACTTTGAGATCTAATGTATCAAACTCACTACCTGGGACTAGTTCCTCTGGTGCATGTGAGCTATATGTGTCGATAAATTCGCCACCTTCAACATTAATATCAGTTGCACGTATTCCCAAGTATGAATCAGTAAACGAGCTCTCATATATAACATCCAAGATTTCGGCGCTGTATGTTGGCAAGCCCTCGGGGCCAACCTCAATGTTATCAAACGGATTAATATCGTAGTTGCCTACATCAAAACCGGTGTTTTGGTCAAAGTCTGGTCCTTGTACTTGTACACCAGGGTAATCAATCCCTGTCATTAGCTGTGCTAATTCTCGACCTGGATCAGATGGAGTTGGCGTATACATACCAATTGTTCTGTCTGCGCCGTCTAGTGTACTTGGATCAACTATTGTATAATTGTCAGGATCGAATGTTGAGGTACTAGTAAAGTCTGCAATTACTTGATAAACTTTTGCTTGTGTTGTAGCAACCGTGCCAACAGTAGGCACAGGATATCGCACAAGTTCATTTGCAGTATAAACTGTATTTGCTTGCCAATCAACTACTTGACTGTTGTAAGTAATTCTGTCGTACTTGATTGTTGTTACTATGTCTCGAACTAGACTTGGCGCAAGCACTGCAATTGCAGTTGCACCAACGCCGTTGCCACCCGAGATAGTAATAATTGGAGTAGTCGTATATCCGCTTCCGGGTGTAAGCACAGTTACACTAATTAATTGCCCAGCACTATTAACTTTTGCTTCCATTGTTGCTTGTGTATCTGCATCACCTGTTACAATAACTTGTGGAGGAACAGTATACCCCGAACCACCATTTATTACAGTAACACTGCTTAGTTCTAGCAAGTAGTTGCTAATCCATTGGCTGTAGGGCCAAGTTTTCCATATTGGGTCAGTACTAGGAAAGCTGCTCAATGACATAGGATTGTCAGTGTTGTTGTCCAAGATAGGCGATATGAATCCTTGTCTTAGCTCGTCATAATAAGCTGGCACATCAAAATCTGTAGCACTACCATTGTAACTGTCAATGCCTTCATAACGCAGGTTAAATTCACGAATTTGAACATGATAAGGTTTAATTTCATCGATGTAATCGCTAACAAAGTCTTGGTTATCACGTTTATAAATCGGATACGGAAGCAAGTCGCGAATTTTGTGCGAAACATCAATCAAACTAGTCTTAAACAACCAGTCTGGTGCTGTTTGCTCGGTTATAATAAATTCAAATGTTTGAATTAGTAGCTCATTTCGATGAATTTCTAAGTCTGTTGTGAATATTTCTTGATTTAATGCTTTGAGAATCTGACGTGTTTCAGTGTTTGGTGCTTGATCGAATCTTTGTGCATCAAAAACTTCAGTATCAAACCCAAATCGCCCAATTGAATAATCCCAAATAGTATTATTGATTGCAACTGTACCATCAGTGAGCTGTACACGCACCCATTCATTAGAAGCACTAGTCCATTGGTATATTTCGCTTTTGCCAAAACTATTTGCAGTTACTTTTACTGTTTGGCCATTTACTGGTGTTAATGCAAGTAGGTCACTGTATACTGCAACTTCAGTTTTTGGGCTAATTGATGCATCATATCCTACTGCTACCCAGTCAACATAGCTCCAATAAAGTTTAGTATCGTATGTTTGAACTCTACTGAGTAACAAGGATTTATCTGCTTGTACTGTATAAGTTGTCCACAATCCTTGCTGAGTGCTGTCACTTGCCACCAAGTAAATATATCCAACAGGAACTTGACGCAGGTCTTGATATGTCAATTCTGCATATGTTGCAATTCGTTTATCCCAGGCGCCACTATCTTTAGTCGGCTCTGGTTCTTCGCTATTAAGCAAATCAAACTTCTTGCTGTCTGTAATAGGGTACAGTGCCATAATTTTATTTGCTCGTGATAGATAATTGTCAAGAGCAAGGAATCGATCTTTGAACATGCTCTGTCTTGGTCTAAAGTTAACCCCGTACTCGTCGGCTGCACTTAATGTTGCATCTGGTACTATGTTGCCTAGTGTATCTTCGCCACAGAAACTATCAAGTAACTTTCTATAAAGGCTGGCGCCAAGGAAACTACTAGGGTTTCCAGCAGTAACCAAGTCGTATTCAGCATGGACATTGTCGGTGTTTGCAATTTTATCAAATTCGATGTGTAAAATTGTATCTTTAGCACTAATAAAACTATTACAGTTGTAAAGTGCTGTTGTGCTAGGTGTTATTGCAGCCGCATAACTAATGCCACTACTACGTGGATTTTCGATATACTGTGTTACCCCAGCAGCACTTAGAGTTTTACCCGGGCTTACGCTTGTGATGCCTTTTACCCAATAGTAATAATAAGTTACAAAAGTTCCTGCACTGTCGAGCACACTTGTCATAGTGTAACTCGTGGTACTGTAAACTGTGCCAGTTCCTGTGTATTCGCTTGGCGGCACTGTATTCTCTGTCCACTGATACACATCTACAACAGAACCTTCAAATAGTTGACCCCATCGTCTGGCTTTGTATTCAATTGTGTCTTGGTGATAATCAATAAATCGAACTGTTGATAAATCCCACCACATTTCCCCGAGATGATTACTGTTCCACTGTGAACCAAAATTGTTTACTTCGCCAGTATTATATGCAGCAGGATCAACACCGCCGGTGTAGTTAATATTTGCCTGCGCTGCTCCGAGTATTTTTCCATTCAACGGATCAATGAAGTCCAAGTAATTAGTAACATCATTGCTGCGCTTGTCATAAAGGAACACACTGTTTAGAAGTGCGGTGTTGACAACTGGCTCTTGCTTGTATACTATTTTCCAAGCTAGTTCTTTTTTGGCATTAATAACTTGAATAGTGCGGCCGCTGTTAAGGTCTGTACTATCATCAAGATCATTATTTGGTGCACCTACTAGCAACGTACCGTTGCGATAATCAACAGCTGATCCAAATTTATCAAGACTGTTTATAGTTGTGTCAAATATTTGTTGACCAAACACAAATTTACCAAAGTTTGTAATACTTGGGTTTGCTGCATTTAAGAAATCATATGTTATTGCAACGCCTGATTGTGTTACTGGATCATTAAATGGTGTGCTACCTGAATCAAAATCAGTGGTTGCAGCATCAAATGTTGTTGCCATAATTGCAGTTGAGTCTGGTGCACCAACTACTAGTGTTAGTGCATTATTACTAATGCTTGCACTGGTTCCAAAATGACCATATGCTTGCACTATTGGCGATGTGATCTGTTGTGCAAATACCATTTGTTCAATTCCAAGATCAGCATAGGCTGTTCCAGCACCAGGTAATACTTGCAACTTGATAAATTCATCGCCAGCAGCTACATTTTGCAATGTGAGAAGCAATTTACCAGCATTGTCAATTGCAGTTATATTAGGAATATTTGCATCATTGATATCACCAACCAATGACGCAACTGTTGTACCAGTTAATACAACATAATAATTGTTAATACGAATACTATTTCCAACAGTTAATACTGGATTAGCAATAGTTCCTGTTATAGTGCCAAACAATCTACTTTGATTTGCCCAGCGCTCAACACTACCAGCTTCGGGTTTAATTGCACTGTCGTTTGGCACACCGACATACAAACTACAATTTGTTGGGCAGTTTTTAACTACACTACCAAAATTATAACTAGCGCCAGGTGCAGTTGATTGTATGCTTTGCATCAGTCTAAAAGTGTTGGTTTCAATTTCAATTATATCGCCAACATTTAGTGTTACAGGATTAGCAGTAGTGCCAATTGTAATAACATTGCCAGCAACACTAAACTGCGGATTGTTAAAGTTATTAGTTGGAATTAAATAATTGCCATTAACAGTGACACTTACCGGGCCATTTGGGGTATCTGTAACAGTGTAAGTTTTAACTGTTGCATCGATTACTTGAAATCTTTCAACACTCCTGTCTATAATATGAACTGTGCCTGCTAGAGTGTCAGAACCAACTGTATCGTCGGGTGCGCCAATCATGATCTGACGTCCATCGGTTGTTGTCGAAATGCTTTGCCCAAGTCGGGCACCGCCTACTATGCCAGATACAGTAAATGTGTCAATGTGTTTCCAGTAATTTTTTGAATTAATAACAACTGTACCTGTTGCAGGCGAAGTAAGCACAACATCATCGCCAACAAACGTATAATCAATGGTTGGGCGCTGTAGTACGTTATTAACATATACTGCAAAACTATAAATGTCACTTACAGTGTACAACATGCTGGTATCAAATGTAGTTTTTGCAACTGCGTTGTTGTCTGTAAAACCCTGAAATCGTGTAATTCGCAATGCATCGCCGTTGTTTAGTGCTGCATTAAATGTTACATATGTTACGCCGCTAATAGTTTCTAAGACCCAATCTCCGCCAACTGGTTTATTAATGTTGTTGACAGTTACACCAATTTGTGTTTGGTCGCTAACTACGATATCTGGGGTGATTGCAAATCGAGTAGTAGTAGAATCGCCGGTGTATTCTATAGCTTGATTTTGTACATCGACCAAGTTATATGCGTCAATTTCGTTGGTAGCTGGTGAACTAATATACATCCAGCGTTCGTCTCTACTGATGGCTACTCCGTGCCCGTGCTCTGGTGTACCAGCGGCACCGACAAAGATTTGTGTTTGCCTGTAGCTACCATTGGTTGGATTTCTATTAATAGCAACTGCGTAACCTCTATTGCTGTCACTAGCAGATGCGCCCACAATTGCCCAATCAAAATCACCTACTGCTAAACTACTACCAAATCCACTAAATCCAGTGGTTGCAGGGGATATAGTACTAGTTTCTACATATACACCTTCGCTACTATTGTAGGCATTTATTGCGCCAACCCCGGAATTAAAACCTGGAGCACCGACTATTAACCCTTGGTTACGCAATCCCTGGGCAATGGCTGTACCGAATCGTGAATTCATTTCAGTGGTAGGAGAGGCTAGGTCACTTGGTTCGCCAAATGGATTAATTTTCTCCAACACTTCCCAGTTGTCGCTGCCGTTATTGTCAGCCCACACTTCGTTGGTAGGCAATATGTCGTTTACAAAGCTCAAGTTAGCAATATCAGCCGGCTGTGCAACACGAACACTTTCTAACACAAACGCACGACCGTTGCCAGTTACGTCAGTTGTATTTCCGAGTAGTACTAAATCAAGAACTAGAGTTTTTAGCCCTGTTACTGATTTAACAATATAAGCGCCATCAACATTATTATTGAAATATTTAATAACCAATCTATCAGCTGCTAACAATCCGTGATTAACATCAAATGTTACTGTACATGTTCCATTTAAATTATCAAATACACGGACAACATTGGCATTAACCAAATTGGTCCTATAGATATTCCAATCATATCTATTGTCCTTTGCTACCCATACATTAGTGCCAACAGTAACTTTCTCCATGTTAAGAATAACATTTGTCAAGTCATTGTAGTCAAAAACTTTAATATCAACATCGTCGTAATTTACATAACCAGCACTTGGTAATCCCACATCTTGGGGAATCTGAGACACTGTTGGTAGTATGTCTGGATCGGTGATTTTATAACTTTGTTTGTATAAGTTGTTTACTAAAACTGTTTGATTTGCGGTACTTGTTTCACCAGCATTAACAACATCAATTGTAGTTGGATTACCAAGTAATTTGCTTTCGTCGAGTTGCAATTCATAGTAACTACGATTTGCGCTTGCGCCATATATCCCACGCTGTATTGCCCAGTTTTCGAATATTTCATATTCGGCTTGTTCTTTGCCAAGATTGGCACTCTTAAAGACTTCGGCTGCCTGTAGTGTGCCTTTTGTTCCCAAGAATTGCGAGTATAGCCCGGCTTGCGAAATATCGTCTAAGTTTAAATTCTGCATATACTGTCTTGGTCTGAATCCAATTAGTCCCATACCAAGTAATGTAGCATCGTCTTCAAGATTTGCAGTGTGTATATCATAGTTTTCTTGTAAACCGCTTGCTTTACTAGAAAGGTTCGGCAACAACCCTTTTTGTATTTTATTATAATCGCTTTTTATCCACTTAGAGAAATCAAATTTTTCTGTTGGTGCTAATAGTTCAACTGCACTCCAGTAAGAATTCTTATAAAAAACAATTTGCCCTTTGGTGTATGCTTGGTTAGGAACCCAGGGCTTAATGTTATCCTCATTGAGAATAAATCCTTGTGCATCAAGTGTACCGTTCCAATCATACACTGTGTAACCATTCAATAACAAGCGACTTTGTCTTGCTGCGGTCTTTGGTTCATACACAAGGTCATTAAAGATACTAACATTATCAAAAACAATAATGTGTTCATAGCTAGTAAATCTTGCATTAAGATAACTGAAGGTTTGGTTATTAAGACCAACTAATTTTAGTTCATTGTCCAATCTTTCGACTGCATATTCGTTTGTTGTTAGCGGAGTATAGTTCTGATCCAACAATACATCATTGATGTTTTCGTTTTTTAAACTTTCGACTACGCTGTTTGGCTGCTCTAATTTTAGTACATTAGCAGCTGGGTTTAAATTAATCAGACTGCCTGCAATCCAAGCTTGCCCAGCCCAGTATAAAAATTCTTGCGCCATTTGATCCCAATTAAGGATCACTGTATCTTCACGTGATTCAAACGCCATACCTTGTGACTCAAGTAGTTTGCCGTAGCTAACTAAAAAGTCAACAACTCCGTTTTTACTAGTGAATTCGTAACCATATGGCACAGTGATTACATTGTTAGAATATGTATTAGCAACACGGAATGTTTCGCCATTCACCGTCATCCTGTTGAAGTTTCCGCTTGGTACACTTTCTAGTATGCTGAAATATGGTTTTGTAGTTGAGTACCCGCTAACAGTATAGCCTGTTGTAGTTCTTTGTACAATAACGCTGCTATATTGTATTTCAGAGAAACTTGGGTTTTGGTACAGGAATAGTTGATAACTTTCGTCAGGCAACAACAGGCTAGCATTAAGACTGTTCGGAGAACTCTTCTCGCTGAATATCTTTAAATAATTCTGATCGCTGAACGCTGCCATTCTATAACATAAACGCACATCAATGTTTGCTAACTTATCTGTTAATAGTGTAGTGCTGTCTAAACCAGTAACTCTATTATAGTCAACAATGAAATTAATATAACTGTTCTTAATACTGCCGTTACCATAAATTCCAATTTGTGACGCATTTAATCTAAATCTATTGTTTAACAAATACTGACCAAAGACTGCATTATAATTCCAAGCATCTCTGTCAGAGTACAACGAGAAGTAATCTGCTGGCTTAGTCAGTGCAAGTAATCTTTGTATTGCAAAAGGATAATAACTACTACGTCTCCAGGCTGTTTCAGCTGGTCCCATGTCACCAGTAACCCAAGATTTTTTGAAACTGTTTTGGTCATAGTTGCCAACAACACTGTCAAATGGTGATAACAGTCTTCCTTGGCTATCAGTGGGAATAACATTCAACAAACCAGGGCGTACATAGTCTGGCAGCACATATGGTGCAATTGGATCTGCAACACGGCCTGCTGCTAGATCTTCCCATAGTACCAAGTTACCCGAAGTGTAAGGCGCAGGGCCATATCGTGTTTCCCACCATGATGGCTTTTCGGATAATCCTAGCATTTCCCAAGGACGGGTGTCTGGGCTGTCTGTGTCGTATAATTGGAAGTAAATTGCTCTCCATCCACCTAGTAAAGAATCGCCCGACAAACGATTGGTACTGTTACTATAGTTCCAAGTAAATTCATTGGTTGCAATGTAATCTTGATTTTTATATGGAACACGATTACCGCCTGCCCAACTTAAGAAACTAACAGCAAGCATGCTATTAATTGTAGCTAACGAGTAATCAGTGGTACGGAATTGACCAGGAATAACATCAGCTGCACTAATAGGCAACGTTTTGCGGCTTTCGGCACTAATTTTTATATTGTTGTATACTCGCTTTTCAAACTCAAGCAATACATTGTTTCTAAAATCACCTTCGTCCCATGCAATTGTTATACTGCCGTCGTGTCCTCGAATAACCTGCTGCGGTTCAACGTATGTAGTATCCTCAAATTTTTCTGGTTTAAATATTTCGTACATGCCCATCATTGACGGGGTTGCTGGCACATAACTGCCAGATGTTGAAGTATATTCGCGGATACTGATAATGTCACCTGTTGCTAATGTAACATTCTCAGTATTAATTGTGATACGAGGGCCGTCGGCTGCTACCGTATAGTCGTGTCCGTTACCAATTAGGATAGTCTCGATTCCGGTGCTCTTCGGTGTATGGTATACCAATATACCTGCATAATTTGCCGCAAACATGTTGTAACTATAAAGTGTGTCAAACACGTTTGTAGTAATTGCACTAACTGTGTATGTTGTTAACTCGAACACAGGCCCCGACGGGATAGCATCGGTCCAATAGAATGGACTTAGTTGATTTTTGCCGCTGTTTATTGCGTCCAGTGTATCATCTAATATTTCGGCAGTTGTTTTTGATTGCCAGTCATTTTGTGCAACATAGTTTAAAATCTTATTTTTTGTTTTGTTGTATTCAGTTGCATTAAATTCCAATGCACGAAAAAACTCAAAGTCCCTGCCATTAATGAAGTTTGTCATCATACTCAATGGAGCACTTTGTTGCAGAATTAATCCGCCAAACGGAACAACATTGCCGAGGTCACGTACATTGTTTGCACCGTGAATCTTCCCGGAGAAGTTTTCTAAATTTTGACAAATACTCTCGTAATGCTTACGAATAGTGCCTAAGGTGAATCCGTTGCTATTTTCGTTTAGTGCATTTGATTCAAGGTTAACTGGTATAGTATAAAAAGCAACACCGCTTTCAGTGTTACTGATAACTTGAACTTCAACGATTGCATCAACTGCTGGTTGTTTGTCCGTATTAAACGTAATTGTAGTCGTACTGTCAACATTAGTTGCATAAGTGTAATTTTCCGGGAGAACAAACTGCCCCTCAACATACACTTTAACAGGAATCAATGATTTATCAGCAATTACTTGTACATCCAACACAAGAGGTAAAGACTTGTATTCAAAACTGAAACTTTGTCGTTGCACTGTTTTAGTAAATGATGTTTGCCATCCTAGCAGTTTATCAAATGTAGTTCTAGTATTATACTGCCTAACTGTGCCTTCGTCGATTGTTTTTGTAACACTAACTGTACCGTTTACGTATACAAATGTATCGACATACAAGTTATTGTCGAATACAATATCGCCAACATTAGCAATAGTTGCATACTTTAGAGGCTGTTCGATAATAGTATCCGTTGCACCGCTGCCCACTGCATAGCTGAACAACTTAGTACCTACAAATGTACTACTTGGATAGACAGTTGTGTCAGAGTAGCTGTAGCCATTACTGTCGAATATATCAAATAACGGTGCTTGATTGACTTTGGTTTTTTGCTGTGCACTGATCCAGTTGGTGCCGTTAAACCAATATGCTTTGCCTTGTTGTGTGTTTCCACTCATTACTACTGTAGTGGTGTTAGCAGGCACATCAGGAGTTGTTAAACTTGCTGGTTGCAAATCAATAATTGGCGTAGCACCCGGAGTTAGTTCAACAAACTGTACTTCGTAAATTTTATTTCTTACTTCGGGGTCTGCATCAGCAGCAAAAATAACCTGCGATCCTGAGATCAAGCTGTACCCGTCGATCGAATACCCAATTGTACCATTAATGTTTGAAAAGGCATCTGTTTCAGAAAAGTCAATAATATCAATACTATTAATACCTTCTGTACCTGCATTGAAAAGTTTTAGATTTTTTCTAAACTCTAAGATAGGACGTTTGGCTCTGTTGTCATTGTTGATTGTCAATGGAACGTTGTTGTATGTTGCTGTAGCGTCCAACACATCAATATGGAACCATCTGTTGCTGCGGCTCCAGGCGTTGCGGTCTATGCTTGCACGGTTGACTGTTAAATAATCTTGCTCAGTTGGTGCATTCAGTGTTTCATCAAAATTGCCTTCATCATATGGGTTAGAGTCATATGGCACACTGGTACTGGCTGTGTACTTCTCTGGAGTAACAAAATTATCTGTTAATAACAAGTCAATAGAAGTTCCAACTCCCTCGACATAATATTCGTTGTTTTCGTAACTTGCAGGAACAACCGTTCCAATAAAACGTACCTTAAGACCATTAGTGAACACAACACCATTGGGAGATGTGTAATTTGTTTTCCCAAGTATTTCAGATATGTTTAAATCTGCGGCATTCTCTTGATCAACAATGCGTATGATACCAAAATTTGTTTCGTCACTGCCATCTTGATAGTAAAGAATATCAGAGTTAGCAGTAATAAGAGGTTGGCGCTCCATTGTACCTTCAGCATTTTTATACCAAGTAGCACCAGCATTGTTTGCACCGTATTCAATGTTTGTTTTGCTTAGATTTGCAATACTCTGATTAACAGTAAGCTCCATGTACGGACGATCTGGATCTGCATAGTTAAAGTTAATTCTCCATTGCACATATCTTTCAGCATCAGTTGCTATTGGAGTAGAATCGTCAAATGGGTTTTCTCCGTATCCGTTTCCTTCTGTGTCAAACGGCGTTTGGATTTCCCAGCCATCGTTGCCAGTGTTTGTTAAAATTAATGTACGATTTTCTAAATCAGAAATTCCGTCAATGCCGCCATTGGTAGCAAGGAATTCGTCAACATACTGATTGTTAATATCAGTAAACTTTAGTGTACCGTCAATTAAATCAGTTGCCCCAATATCAGTGAGTGTAAAGTAAAAGTTCTGTGCGCTTTTAGCAGGTACATCAAATGTAACAGTACCGGCGTCCTCGCCGTTGTTAGATACGCCTAATACCTGTCTTGACGATTGGTTTGGCTGAGATGGTACTACTCCACTTGTACCTGGAACACTTTGTATCCAAAAGTTGTTACCCGGGCTGTTAATATTAAAAGTATAGTTCCCTTCACGTACAAAAGACAACGTAGGTAACGTACCAGCTTCACCGGAGAAGGTGTATCCGTCGTCTGTGTCTTCTACATCAAAATCATCTTGTACAGGAATGGAATTTGAAAATACATCAACACTATCTGGTCCACTGGGTACCCAATAGTATTGCCCAAAATTTACATACTTGTCATAATCAACAAATGGATCAAAGCTATAATATTCACTGTTAAACAATCTGTCGTGGCGTGAAACATCAGCGCCTTGCATTTTTAAACTGTCAATGATACCTGGATAAGTGATTGCATTTTCAACTTGATTTGTATTTGGTTTAAGCTGAACAACTCCTGGTTCCATTTGGTAGTTTGTTCTAGTTTCGGTTGGCTCCAGCACATAATTGTCACTAGCAGTAACACCAGGGCCGATTTTTCGCCCAATATAACCTTGTGTTGGTTTTAATTTTGGGTTTTGGTACAGTTGGTCTAGTGTAGATCGCAGCAATTGTTTGTTTGTAGGTGTTTGAAAAATTTCTGGAAGAAACTGCTCAGAACGAATTCTTTTAGCCATAGTTTATACTACTCCGCTGTTGGTTGCTGTACGTAATTGACTGCTAGTCAATGCGCTAATAACTTCAACATCGTTAACTGTTGCTGCATTAACAAAAATTTCATTTGGTTGGCTGCGAATTTCGTATAAGTCTCCGAATGATTTTGAAGGATCTGTAGGCACAAGTACTACAGTAGAAATAATACTGCCTAATTGATCATGCAAGTATGCAGTAAGCTCCGAGAAGAAGAATGTATCTCCAAAATCCCAATTTTCGATAGTAAAATATTGATTCATTGCAGTAATAACTTGACTTTTAATTTCACTAATACTCACTGTACTATTTGGATTTTTAATACATTTAACTGTTGCCCTCAACTCAGGGTCTGACTTGGTGCCAAACAACGGTTTAAAAGACACACTGTTTAAAATAATATTGTCGGAAATCATTTTATAATCATTTAATTTACTATAACTTGTTGTTAGTTCGTCAATTGTGGGCTGTGACGGTTCTTTAACAGTTCCGGTGCTGTCTTTAACATAGTTTTGATATGCAGTATAATATGCATCAGTTACTAGATATATGTCGATGATGTTGGTTGTGCCTGGATCAATTCTTCTACTTAATGGCGCATTGTGTCTGTACTGGAAATACAAGTCTTGGCGACCAGTATATACTACGTAACCCAATGCTTGCGTTATTGTACGAACACCATCATATGCAACTGTTAACATGTAAAATAGTTTGTCAGTGTATGCATAAAACACTTGCTTGTCTGCAAATTCACTTTTAACTAATTCAATTGCATCTTTGGTTGCATATTGCCCATTAACAACCCCGCTTGCTAGTGGAATATATCTTTCTAGATTATCAAAATCAACAGTTTTTTGTAGATACACCCGTTTGTTGTTAGGGTTTGTAGTAGGCGCAACCAATGTTTCAAAGTAATCTGGATTGTCCGGAATACCATCATTGTCTGAATCTTTGTAACTAATTCTAACACGGAAATCATCAACAAAGCCGTCTGTTTCGGCTGGCTGCCCAACAATGTCAAGTACCTCATCACTGTTTAATGTTGAACTAGAATCAGGTTGATTATTTGTTTTTAGCACATTAATAAAATCATTGATAACTGTGCCAGTTTTTGGATCGTAAACTTTTTGTGTACCATCATAGAAGAAGCGAGTTTCTAGCACACTAGCCCAGAAGCGTTCCAAGCTTCTTGAAGTTACAGTGTATGTAACACCATCTGTTTCAAATGCAACCAACCAACTGTTGTCTAAATTTGCACCACTTGTATCTTGCGCATTAGCAAGACTGAAAGTTGTACTGTTATCTAAGTTAGTTGATGTAATAACATACCACGTCTCGGTAAGATTGTTGTACCCTAAACCAAATGCTCTGTACAATTCAATTTGTTCACGCATGGTTTGCTCTAATGTAGTAGGCAAATCAGTAACAAAGTTTGTAATTACTTGCACTGGTACAGCGTTTGTTGGAATAAAGTTGTTAAGAGTTACAGGTCCTGTTCCGTCTGTGTTGTTACCGACCCCAAAGTTTGTGCCGTCGAGCTCAAGTTGCGTAACTGTTGCCCAAAGCACCATTTTATCACCGGGCTGTGTCGGGCTACCGGTAGCTAGTCTATTAAATTTATTAAAATATTGCCCAGCTGGTGGTACAAACTTAACTAGGCCACCTTGTGAAATGTATTTTTTATTATCAGACGCTTGTGGCCCAACTGGTGCCGGGGCGTTAGTAGCAGCAAATCTAAAATAACCTGTTGTTTCGTTGTTAGCTGTTGTACTTTGATTCCAGTTAAGATTCAAACTAGTTAAATCTGGGCGATTAAAGTTTTGATAATAAAACTCTTGCATACCTCGACTGGATAACAAAGGTTCTACTTGGTTAACAATAACACTGCTAATATCATTCTGATCAATAAACGTAAATGTAAAACCCGGAGTATCAGTGGTTTCGTAGATCAATCCATCACTTGCAAACACGTTAGTCGAGCTATACTTTCCGGTGATGTCAACCAAGTCTAAGTAGCGACTTGTACCAATAGAACTCCTGTTAACTGCCTTTGATTTGATGATCGTGTTGTACAATGTATACGGGAAGTTGTTGTAATCTTCGCCATTGACCATTCTATTTTGTGTGTAAAATCTAGCAGGTGCACGTTGCTTGATTTGGCTAATACTTTCTCTATTAGTTGCGTTGCTCACTGGTTGCGTTAGTGCACATGTCATTGACAATGTTTCGTTGCGACCAGTTCTGCTTATGTAGGTAATAGAAATAACAATGTTTTGCATTTCGTCGGTGTTGATAACATAGTTCAAACCGTTTGATGCTCTAACATAAGATCTAAATGTGCCAACTGGGATAGACGAAAATACTCCGTCACCAAAGTTTAAATTAATCTGATCATTTGTTCTTGATGTAATAGTGAAATATCTACGCTGTTCTGGAGTAAGTTGTTCAACTGCACCGGTGTACAAGTTTTCTACAAAATCCCATTCGTTACCAACGGCGCCAGTTGAATCTATTTCATACAACCAAACATCTTCATTGTTAATGCCTTCAATGTTTACGTTAACCACTCTATTACTAATACGCTCGCCCAAGTTAAAAGGATAATCAGTTAGCGATCCTTGTTTAAACATAAAGAAGAATCCTGTATTGGCACTAGCGTACCCTTGTTTATCATTTCTGTACAACATATTAAATGCACCATTGGGTTTCGGCGCAGGTTCGTATAGGTAATCTTTGTCTAGCGAAGTTGAGCTAACGGCTTCAAATACCATGTTAGTACCATTAACTGTTGATGAAAATGGTACCACCGGGAGAAACCCAGGTGCAAGATTGATCTGATATTCGTCATTTTGCACACCAAGAATAGTTTGGCTGTTGCCAGGGTTACCAAATCTTTGGCTACCGTTCAGCACACTGTTAACAATTACGGTGAATTGCTCTAGCCAGTTTGGATTAGTAGTATCGTTCCAGTTAACTGTGACATTAGACAAGTTAACACCAGTAAAATCAACTATGTCCTCGGTGCTGCTAATACTTTGTATTTTTAAAAAGCCTTGTGCCGCTGTATTACGTTTAGGAGTGTAACTTACCAATTCGGCTAGTTTTGTCACACTGTCTCTACGTTCTGCAGTGTCGAGGAAGTTCTCTCTTGTGTTCAGGTCATTGCGAAAGCTGCCTGCTTGTCCCATAAATGCCATAACATCAAGGAGGGCAATAAATTCCGAACTTTCAATATAGTCGTTAAAGCTTTCTGGGTAATTCAGACGTATGTAGTCAATGAAACTTTTTCTTAATGTTTCAAAGTCATAGCTTTGAAAGTCAGCTTCGCGATAGGTTTGGTAAATTCGTTTCCAATCCTCAACGCCGAATATACTGGTTTGTCTAGTTGTTTTTGCCATGTTTATCTATCCTTGGCAAGTATTTATGATACTAATAAACTGGGTAGTTTATACGTCTGAAAATGCTGCACGTTGCTGGTTTTGATCGAAGAAAATAGACAGCATTTCAGCATCCTGTCCTTGTACTGTTTGTACTTCTAGTTCAACTAATAATCCGTTTTCTTGTGCATAAACATTAATGTCACTAATAGCTATTCTAGGATCTTGTGCAACCACTCGCTGAATTTCAGTTATCACTTGCTGAGAGGTGCTGGCATTTTGTGGTTCATATATTAAACTCCACATGGTTGTACCCACATTTGGACGACCCGGCATTTCGCCTTGTCGTATGTTCAATGCGTTTAACAAGTCACGCTTGATCAGTGCAAAGTCAGTGACCGTATATGACTTGTATTTGTCGATTGTGCTGTATCCGATAAATGTTGGCATATTGTATTTATTGTCCTATGATAGTCTAGTTCGTAAGCTGTCAATTACAGTGTCGGCATTGCCGCCCCGGCCTGCTGCCATTAGTTTTAATGCTGTTTGATAGTCTTGAACAGTTTGAGGCAATGTTTTTACTGTTGCATTTTGTACTTTAAATGAGCCGACAACTGATGTAATTGCATTGTCGATCCCAGCTCTATTAGCAGTGTTTGCTATTCCTTCAACTATTGTGTTGTTAGCGAATGCAGGAAACGAATACGAGCCACCTCCGCTAAAAAGCCCAGAAAATCCGCCAAACAAGCCGCCGCCGCCAAACACATTACCAAGAGATGGAATGTTTGCTAGACTAGCAACATTGCTAAGATCAACTGTTTGCAGAACTGAACTCAATCTTGTTGTTGTAAATCCTTGCAATACATCAGGTATTTTTTCTGCTATCATATCGACTGCAAACTTGCCCCCTTGTACTATTGAGTCCATATCCAAACTAGTAATTTTACTACTGTTGATACCAGCAAGGGTGTCTCCAATAATTGCAGCTCCATCAACCCATTTAGCAACCGCAGGTGCGCCAAACTTGGCAGCGCCTTGCACTAGCCCGGCAAGATCAGATGCATTTTCTAAACCAGTTACTACACCAAGATTCTGCAATTCACTAAGTCCCAAGTTTAATAGATCAGTTTGTGTGTTGTCTTGTAAACTTGTGTTTTCTAGAAAGCTGTTAACATTGCTAACACCGTTTAAACCCGTCCACACACTGCTATTATTTAGAACAGATTCAAGAGATGTAGTTGGATCGTTGAGGAAGAACGCCGAAGTTCCTGGCTTCAAGTATCCAGATTTTTCTAATTGATCAGCACTAAGCCCATACTTGCCAACCCCTAATGTGTTTGAAATTACATCACTTGCCTGAGGCACTTGCAAACTTGCCTGTGATAGCATGCTTCGCACAGTTGCTGGGTCTAGTTTACCAACTGCGGTATCGGTGCTGGGTTGCACTTCGTAGTCTGATACTGTGATTTTTGGAATATCAACAGCACTAGCACGATTAATAACATCTTGCGTTGCGTTTGATACTGGCACTTCACTTGCGCCGCCAGCTAATGACGTAGTAAAGTTAACACCTGTTCCGTGGAAGGGGTATGGCTCGTGTGTAGGTGCTCTACTAGCCACTGTTTCGATTGCATTTGCTTCAACTGTCCAACCCACACCGTCAGTGAACACAGTGTTCGGTAATTTATTTTTAGGAATGTCTTGCGGGGTTGGAACATCGCTAGCTGCACCGCTGTTTAGCTTGATAGGCTTACCTGTTAGAGTTAAGCTTTTACTATTCCAAGAGCCATTTTTTGATTTCAGTGCAAGATTGCCGTCACTTTTAATACCAACTTGTTTTTTACTGTAAAGCAACAAGTTGTCAGTTGCATTTAAACTCAATGCCTTGGTTTCAAGCCCCATAGCAACTTTGGCAAACATCTTGATGCTACCTTCTTCGCTGTTGAGATTAATATCACCAGCTGCATGCATGTTGATTTCACCTTGACTACGAATATTAACACTGTTTGATGCATAAACGTCAATTGTGCCTTCTTTTCCTAGTTCTACCCAAGACTGACCGTTGGCATGCATTATGTGAATGCTCTCTCCGGTGTCGTTTAGCATGATTTGATGACCTGAAGATGTGCGCACTCGCAGCAATTGGTCTTGCTCTTGAAGATCGCCATCGTCCATTACAATGCTGTGCCCGCCAAGTCTTGACACTACTATAGCTTCGTTGGCCTGCACTTGACCACTTGCAATTTTTTTTGCCATTTCGGCAGGAGTAAATCCTCCCTGGAACACAGGTCGACCTGGGGTACTCCATCCGTATACTGTGCTAGGAGATTCACGCTGTGAGTTACTAGTAATAGGTCCTCGCAGTGGATCGCTGATAACACCTTGATCCAGCATTTGTCCAGCTAACACACTGTGAACCGGTTTTGTCTCTTCGAAGAATCTTGGATTTTCGGCTATAGCAGGGTTACTGTTGTTTACTTCAGTTACTGGCAACTGTTTTGCATTAGCAAAATACGGACTATTTGTATCGTCGACATATTTTTTACTTGCGCCAATAGCTGGCATCATATGATTGATACCTGGCTCAATGGGTGCACCGATATAATACCCTTCGTTGGGATCGCCATTTGCAAAGAAACAAATAACCTTAGTACCAATGTCTGGCGTTGTTCCCCAGAAGCCGTAGCTTTGTTGATTGCCTACAAATTTACCTGGGCCAGTTTTTGACGGAACACTTTGTTGAGTGTTGCCGTACATAGGAGAAATATAACTAACAGTTCGCCAAAGACTTTTTTCGGTTTTATCCGGGCCAGCAAGATACTCAATGTAAACTTGCAATCGACCACTACGGGTAGGATCAACATTGTTAACCACTTCGCCAATGAACGGGCCAGTTTCTGCCGGGGCGCCACCTTTGCCAGTTTTAAAGGATCTTGATGTGCCTGTACTTCGTTGATAGTTTTCTACCATCTATAGTGTTCCTTTAATTTATTAAAATGGCCCTGCGCCATCGTCGTCTACTGCGTTAGTTGTACTCTTTGGCAAGTTTAAAGTGAGATTATTAGTTAAATTACTTGCATCTGTTTTAACATTCCTGCTGTAATTTTCAGTAACATCATCAGAATAAGCAGTCGGTCCGTTGTTGTTATTTGTACGAGGTACACTAACTCCTTGGTTAAATGCCAGATCATCGGCTGTAAATTCTCGCAACGTGCCTTGAATTCTTTGTGTAAATTTACCTGCTTTAAACATGTTGGTTATAGAATATGCTGCAAATACCAAACGTTCTTCGGCTACGTTTGTGTTGTTGTTGATAGCACCTTGGTCGATATTTTCTTTGTATTTTGGTGTTAAGCCTGTTGCCAAATCATAGTCATTTGCTCTGTTAAAACGTACCTCAAACAATACTTCGCTGGCATTAACATTCATACTACCGTCGGGTTCAAAAGGTGCAAGGTTGTCCTCTGTGTAAAACACTTCGCTTTGCGTAATCCAGTCTGGGTCTCCGACAATTTCAAGATCAACTTTTAATACATCAGAGTCAGCATACAGTCTACCTGCTAATTGTGCAGCTGGCAGTGTTGATTCTCCTGCACCGCCCTGCTGACTTGACTCTGCTCCAACCGAAAACATTTGTTTGTTAGCATATCTTCCGTCGCCGTCAACTGGTGCAGTTAATCCGCTGTTGCCAATTGGTGTTATATAGTTAGTGTTTGCTTCAAATTCAAGATTCAACACTTCTGTGTTTTCTCCGGTGAACAAATAATTATAGATCTTGTGCGACCCTCTATATGCCGACGGAGGGAAATAAGGAGACTTTGGTGTGTTGATCTGGTATCTGTTTACTTTGTAAGTAATTTCATATGCGTAATCTTTTCTCAAATTGTCCCAACCAAGTGGTTTACTTTGTTGTGTAATCTTGTACCACATTGTGGTCCCAACTGGAGGGTTTGAAATTTCAGCTTTGGTTACTTCGTCAAATACTATGGTTTGTTGCGCAGTAACATACTCGCTGTTTTTCATTACCTGGTCAATCAACTGTGTAATTTGTGTACCTGCTGTGATACTATATGTTCGCCCTTGACTATCAAAATTTTGTTTGTTTGCATTTAGCGATATATTTGGATCACTAGTAGCGGTCATTGGTGTACGTGATTTATTTGTTGTTCCTTGCTTTTTCATTTTAGCATCACGAAAAGCTGGAATGTCTTCTAGTACAATTTTGTACACATCTGCAATTTCTTGGGCACCTTTTTTTACCAGTTCACGTTGATTTTGATTTAATGCATCTGTTAATCCTTGGGTTATAGTTGGAGATCCACTGCCGGCTTTACGATTGCCGCTTCCAAACTCCCCGCCGGGTGCACCTCCTGCAAAATCCTCTTCTGCAGCCGCACCTGCTGAAACTTGCATATTACCGTTGAACAATGTGCCCACATCGGGCGCATTAAGTTGGAAGTTAAAAGGTATTGACCCCCTAGACGTACTAAATCCAACTGTTGTTTGGGGTATCATGCATTGTAGCTGATACTCAACAACTTGTGCAGCAAGTTTATATCTAAGCATGGCTATTTGAAAAGGAATAAACTTTTCTACCAAAGCATTTGGATCACTTGTAAACTCCCTGCCTTGACCACTGACTAAGTTTCCATTTTCGTCGTAGCCGTAAAATCTTATAACCATAAGATAATTTTGACCATTAATAGTTGCGCCTGGTTCCCCTGTGTGATCCCAAACTGCCTTGCGCAGTCTTTCTAAGAATGTTATGCCTTGAGGTTCAAGAACATCAAATTCAAGTGTAACAGCATTATGAGGGCTTCCAACTCCTTGGGTACCAACTAAACATTTAAGCTCAACGTTTTCTGGATAAAAGTCCAAGTCAAAGAATTTGTTGCGTTCGCCAATTGTGGCACCACCGCTTTGGAACAACAACTGATTTCCCGGTAATGTTTTTCTATCAGACTGTATCATCCGAGTGTATTCGTCGATGTCCATAAGGTATACTGAAATAGTATAAGTCTGCGAAGCAAGGTTTATAAGTTGGTTTGGCGTAGGTACAATGGTTTCCAAAAATTCATTAGCAATGGCTGCACGACCTTCGACATTTGTACTAGAGGTGCGTTGATCGTACGAGTCGTCACTTGCGCTAACCGAATCAGCGGCAGCAATTCTGCCGTCTGGGGTTTGGGTATTAGTAACACTGACTACTTCAGTAGCAGCACCCACTGTGCTGATTGTTCCGCCATCGTCGGCACCTAGAGCAAATTCTCCGTCGGGTCCGCTCAGTGTTGCTAGCCTTGCATTTGTGGGGCTGTTGTTAACCGAATCGGAAGATACGATTGTTTCACCATCCAGTACCTCAGTTCCAGTTGTTGGGCTACTAACTCTACTATCTTCATTGGCGCTGGCTTGATCACTGGCGACTTGTGATCCTGCACTGTCTGCTGGTAAATTGTCTATTCGTGCAACTTCGCTTGCGTTAGCAAGAGCTTGCAGTTCAACAGCAAGCAACCTATCAATAAGAGCATTAACTTCTGCTATGTTTTCAGCTATCCTAAATGTTGTTGCAGATTTGTCAGGATCAGTTGGTGGCATGCCGTCGTTTTGACGTTGCAAATTGTCCAAGGCTTTCTCGTAACCTTTGGCTTTATCAAAGCCAATACCCCAATCGGCATTGATTTCGTTCCAAGTTGCACCATCATCGACCTCAAATTCTAGGCGTTCAACCCACCCTACTAGATTATTGATGTTGAGTTGTATGCTGCGCCTGGCTGTATCTATTTCTGCCGAGGTGGTCATGCTAGATTCCTAATACTTGGGACAAAGTTGCTTTTTGTGGTAGGTATATTGATGTATTGGTTGTAAAGTCCCCCAATGGATCTTGAAGTTGGTTTGGGTTTCTCTGTGCAAACACCCACCAAAGCGCCGCATCACCATACAAGTCGAATGCTAGCAAGTCTGGGCGAAGATTGTAAGTTTCATTAATAGTCATTAATAAGTCGTCTGCCAATTTAGGAATAGGTCGATTAACCATTACACCAAGATACGTCTGATTAACCACAGGTGTGTCAAAGTACGGACTGTTACTTGTATATATGTTATCCATTACCACATCCCTTTCTTAATTAAGTTACCGTTTGCATATTCCTTGAGACTAAAATCTTGACTAACTTGTCGTCTACTTGCAATTGGAAGTAAGTTAAGAGTCATTGACATCTTAGTTGGTACGTATGTTGCACCTTTGCTTCCTAATGGCCCAGGTGTTGGTGTAAATGGTTTTGCACCAACTTGGAGCGGCTGTGTTCCGCCGCCGAACAATCTTGTAGCTGCCGTAGACAATCTAGTTAAACTAGAAAAGTTACCATTGGTTGCACTTGTTGCTAGAGGCTTTTGATATTGCAAATTATCTGCGCCTGTTATGTGTCGGCTTCTTGCTCTGATATAGTTAACATCAGACGGTAAATTCAAGTTAAACTCTGCTATCACACAAGGAGACTCGTTGAATTGATATTCACCAAGGCCAGACAAATATAACAATGGCGGTGGTGAACCACGCTCTGCATCTTGGCCATAAAACATTTTACTAGCACTCTTAAAGAAATGCATAACTGCCAACAAGTATTCAGCTTCAACTGTGTCTTGTGCAGTAAATTCAGCAGTAACTTGTATAGTCTGAACACTTGATCCTTTGTAGAAATAGTGCATATAGTTGCTGTGTGTCGGTTGATAATTGTTGTAATCTGACCTATATTGTAAATCAATTTGCGGAGTATATGGAAATATAACACCGTCGGTGACTGCCAATGGAGCAAGTATTCCTGGGTTGCTTGCTTTGTACAAATAGTTTGCCTGAGGTGCAAGTCTTAACTTAACACGCCAATCACCGTCGGCATTTTTAACACCGCTTGCTTCTCGTTGTGCACTAACAGTTTGCTGGTTACGTGCCTTAATAAGCAATTGGTTAGCATCAATTGCTCTCTCCATTTCTTCCATGTCTGTATAAGGCGCTAAGCCTCGAGCAACACGTTCTTCATTTATTAACCTTGCAACTTCCGGATCGCTGAGGTCAGGTACAACTTTATCTCTGAATACTGTTTCCAAGACATCAGCATCTGTTGGTGATACTGTGTAAGGATTGTCTTGGAAGCCAGGAAGCTGGTCAAGTATTTTTCCAGGATATAATATAGTTTCTTCCGTTAGTGGTGGGCCTAGTCCAAGCTTGTACTTTTCTATTCTTCCTGGGCCAGCATTATATGCTTGAAGAATTTCTGCAGGCGTGTAGTTTGGATATTCTTTCCTAAGTCCTTCGAGATACTGTCTAGCAAATTCTCTAGCTCGTACTGGATCAAGCACTTCTCTAAGAGTGATAGGTTCAACGCCAAACCCAGGGTCAGCCGCAGTTTCTGGTATAATTTGATACACACCTAGTGCACCTGCTGGAGACACTGCATTAGGATCGTTGCCCGATTCAACAACTGCTAGCGCATCAAGCAAGTCGTCTGTTACCCACGAAGTTTGTAAAGATTCTGTGTCAACAAGCTGACCATAGCTAGAGTTACGAGCTATAGTACCAGTTGTATCAAGTGTGTAATCACCATCGCTTATTGCTATACCAGCAAGAGTTCTAAGACCATTTTCACTAAGTCCGGGATATTGCTGTGCTAATTCATTGTATAGATCAGCTAATTTTTGATTGTACGGCATGTTGACTCCTATGCATTATTTATGGCGATCAAAAACGGCTAACTTAATGATTGACAACCCCCTCTACATCGTTTATACTAAGTACAATTATGGAGAACTTAAATGGCATTAGCTAAAAAAACACCTGTTAAAAAACCTAAAAAAGTTAACTACCTCAACAACCGAGATATTCTCAAAGAAATTTACAAAAGTAAAAGCACATATTGTTCGTACCTAGAGCCAGGTCAAGCTCAGTATGACATTATTTTGCCCAGTGTAGACAAAATCAATCAGCGCACTGTTGCAGAAGCACGGCGTAACAAAGCTGATCGCATCAAACGAGAAACAGGCGAAATAGTTGATCCAACAAAACTCAGCAACCAAGAGCTTGTATTTCGCATTACCACTTGGGATCATATCCCAATGGTGCCAAAAAAGCTAACTAAAGCCCAAGAAAAGAAGAAATCCAAACTAGAAGAAATTCTAGAAATGGATGATGTTGATTATTCCGACGACGGGCTACAAGAGCTTATGACCGAAGTAGAACAAGATCTCAACTATATAAAGTTGAATTTTCCACCATTTTGGCATTACATGATTGACGACAACAAAGTTCCGTATGTTGTGGGCAAAAGTCACTGGGTCGGCGGACTAGACAATGGTCACTTCTCAAAAGATCATGGTAAAATGACAGACAAACTAGCACACATGTTTATCAAGTTGTGCGAACGCTATGCTACACGTTCAAACTGGCGTGGGTATACTTACAACGAAGAAATGCGTGGCCAGGCATTGTTGCAACTCAGCCAAATTGGATTGCAATTTGACGAAAGCAAATCTCAAAATCCGTTTGCATACTATACCGCTGCTATTACCAACAGTTTTACTAGGGTACTAAACATTGAAAAGAAAAATCAAAACATTCGTGATGATATTCTAGAAAATGCAGGGTTGAATCCAAGTTGGACACGACAGTTTAACAACTCAGCAGAATCAAAACGTTTTATTGCAGAAACCAAAGCAACCAAAAACAAATAAGGACGTATACATGGGTTTGTTCAAAAAAGCCTTGGTCTTTACTGACATCCACTTTGGCATGAAAAGTAACAGCTCTCTCCACAATCAAGATTGTGAGGAGTTTGTTGAGTGGGCAGTAGAACAGGGCAAACTGCACGGTTGTGAAACTTGCATCTTTATGGGAGATTGGCATCACCATAGAGCAAGTTTGAGTTTGCAAACGATGCATCATAGTTTAAGAGCATTAGAAAAGCTAAGTTCAGGTTTCAACAACACACATTTTATCACAGGCAACCACGACTTGTACTATAGAGACAAGCGTGACATTTACAGCTACGAGTGGGCACAGCATATTCCAAATGTGCACATTCACAACGAATGGTTTGAACAAGACGATGTTATACTTGTTCCGTGGCTGGTTGGTGATGATTATAAACGTGTTAAAAATGCCAGTGCCAAGTATATGTTTGGACACTTTGAACTTCCCCACTTTAAGATGAATGCAATGGTAGAGATGCCGGATCATGGCGATATCAATGCAGAACACTTTACTGGGTACGGCGAAGTTTTTAGTGGGCACTTTCATTTGCGTCAAAAGAAAAACAACATCAACTACATCGGCAATGCATTTCCGCATAACTTCTCTGATGCCGGCGATGATCAGCGTGGAGTGATGATACTAGATTGGGATGGCACCAAAGAATACGTTTCTTGGCCCAATCAGCCGTTGTACAGCGTTATGAATCTAAGTGACGTAATCGATTTTGCCGACGAGAGACTCAAACCAAGAATGCATGTTCGTGTTAACTTGGATATTGAAATTTCTTACGAAGAAGCAAACTACATCAAAGAGCAATACATTACCAAGTACCAATTGCGAGAAATGGCATTGATTCCTAACAAGCAAAGTGCACTAGAAGAAGAAATGAATCCCGGTGATATTAAGTTTGAAAGTGTTGATCAAATTATTACTGAGCAGATTATTGCAATTGACAGCGAGTTTTACGACAATAAACTTTTGCTAGAAATTTATAGGAGTTTGTGATTTGAATAAAAACTTTATCAACACACTTAACGAGAATATCGATATCGTTGATATATTCAATGTTAAAACGTTTGATCAAGATTTTAATCTACTCAGAGACAAATTGATTCAAACAAGAAAACAAGCTTATAAACCTAAGGATTTTTATGTAATCAAACACTTTGATCCACAATACTATCTGCCACATTGTGGATACAGTTTAACAACATTTAACCTAGTTCGGACATTCCAAGAAGTTGATATATCAATGGGACGAACAATAATATTCACAAATAACCCAGGGTATATTGATGAATTTAAGCTGTTGATTCCTGATGCACTTCACCAGTACGATCTACCTATTGTGTTTGATGATTGTATAGCAGCATTTAGTAATAATTGCCTAGAAAATCCCAAATGGGACGACATTAGTATAAACAGTGATAAAATTGAAAAACATGGTTTATCAATGATGGGGTCTAGCCGGGTACACCGAAATGCACTATACAATCATATTAAAAAACACAATTATTTTGATATGATTGCTACTTCATATCAATATCAAAAATCTGCAGACCAATCTTAGCAATATGAAAGTTAGAATCTATACCAATACGAAAGCTAGAGAAAACGAAAACTGGAATTACTACGGTGAACTAGCAACTAATCCTGATGGAAAATCTTTTAAAGATCCATTGATTACTGGTAATCCAACTGACTGGACCAGACTCGACGATTATCAAGTTTCATCCTTGCAGCAAGAAATGTATCAAAAAATTGGTATTGATATTGTTACCGAAACTGTATTTGCCTATCCGCATCCCGCTACTACAGAAAAAATACTCAGACCGATTGTTAATAAACGAATGTTCCTAGTTGTTGGTCCTGCAAATACTTTGAAGTTTTTAAAAACCAAAGGATTCAAAACGTTTAGTACTTTTATAGATGAAACGTATGATAGCATCACTGATCCAATTGATCGCATGAAAGCTATACTATCCGAGATTGATCGATTGGTGACATTACCACTTGACGAAGTGCGCAATGCTGTGTTACAATATAAAGATGTTTTAGATTCGAACTTCGCAACAGTTATGAATTTAGAAAAACTCGAATTACAAAAAGTCAAAGAAAGATTGTCAGCTATATGATTCAGCTCAAAGACCTTACTGTCAAGAACTTCATGAGTGTAGGTAATGCCACACAAGCAATTAACTTTGACAGACAAGACCTTACATTGGTACTAGGCGAAAATCTTGATCTTGGCGGTGACGGAAGTCGCAACGGAACTGGTAAAACTACTATTATTAATGCACTTAGCTATGCATTGTACGGTCAAGCACTTACTAATATCAAACGCAACAATCTAATCAACAAGACTAACAGCAAAGGTATGTTGGTCAGTTTAGACTTTTGTATGGGAGAGAAGTGCTATAGAATCGAACGTGGTCGTAGTCCTAATGTGTTGAAGTTTTATATCAACAACAGCGAACAAGAAGCTGATGACAATGCACAAGGCGATAGTAGAGAAACACAAAGTGCTATCAACAAACTTTTGAATATGAGTCACACCATGTTCAAACACTTGGTAGCACTAAACACGTACACCGAACCGTTTTTGAGTCTCAAAACAAACGATCAACGTGAGATAATCGAGCAACTACTGGGCATTACATTGCTCAGTGAACGTGCTGATAAAATCAAAGAACTAAGCAAAAACACCAAAGACTTAATCAAAGAAGAAGAAATGTCAATTCGGGCATTACAAAATGCCAATGAAAAAATTGGCGAGCAAGTTGATGCACTTAAACGCAGACAAACTCTTTGGTTGAATAAAAACAAAGAAGAAATTGTCAACATTGAACGTGCTATTAGTGATTTAGCACATGTTAATATCGAATCTGAACTCGAAGCACACGAACAGTTAGTTAACTGGAGAGTGATTGATAACGAGCAATCGCAATTACAAAAAGACATTGCTGCGCTACAGGCACAAGTTAGCCGAGCTGATAGAGATTTCAAAAGAACTAAAAAGTCAATTGACAGCATCGAAGATGGTACTTGTAGCGCATGTGGACAAAGTGTTGATCACCTCGAAACACACAAACAACAAATGATTGATGCAAAAAAAGAACATCAAGATGCAGCTACCTTCCTAACAGAATTAGAGCAAGGCATTGCCACACTGTTAATCGAGAAGAAAGATGTGCCTGCAAAGCCCAAGACATTCTACGACAACCTAACTGATGCACACAACCACAAATCAACACTAAGCTCCCTTGAAACACAACTAGAAAACAAGAAGGACGAAACTGATCCTTATGTTGAGCAAATAGCCGATATGGAAACTTCGGCGTTGCAAGAAATTAGTTACGAAAAAGTAAACGACTTAACACGATTGCAAGAACATCAAGACTTCCTGCTAAAGTTGCTAACAAACAAAGATAGCTTTGTTAGGAAACGCATCATTGACCAAAATCTTTCTTACTTAAATTCTAGATTAACACATTATCTAGATCGTATAGGTTTGCCACACACTGTTATATTCCAAAACGATCTCACAGTAGAGATCCAGGAGCTGGGTAGAGACTTGGACTTTGACAACTTGTCACGTGGTGAGCGCAACAGACTTATCCTCAGCATGAGCTGGGCGTTTCGTGATGTTTGGGAAAGCCTGTATGGCTCGATTAACTTGTTGTTCATCGACGAGTTAGTTGATTCGGGTATGGACACATCAGGTGTTGAAGCAAGTTTAGCACTACTTAAAAAGATGGCACGAGAGCGAAACAAGAGTATATGGCTTGTTTCACACAAGGATGAACTTGCAGGTCGTGTGAATAACTTGCTTAAAGTTGTTAAGGAAAACGGCTTTACAAGTTATAGTAACGATGTGGAAATAATCTGATAAATGTTTATATGACATGGTATTACAAAGACACCGAAGTAGAGGACATCCCAGAGGGCGCAATTGGGTTTGTATATTTGATTACAAACACAACAAACAACCGAAAGTATATTGGTAAGAAACTTGCACAGTTTAAACGCAGCCGAAAGCCACTTAAAGGCAGAGTTAACAAACGTAGATACACTGTGGAAAGCGACTGGAAAGACTACTATGGAAGTAGTGATGCACTGTCAGCCGATGTAGAGTTGCTAGGCAAGGACAAGTTTAAACGTGAAATAATGTTTTGGTGTAGCAGCAAAAGCGAACTTAGCTACATCGAAGCTAGAGAACAATTTTCACATCGAGTGTTAGAAAGCAAAGACTGGTACAACGGGCACATACAAGTGCGTGTGCACCAAAAAGGAATACTAAAAGAATGAAGCAACTTTGGCTTGGAAGTAACAACGAATACCTGGCAAGATTGGCAAAATATGTTGACCCAACCAGTGTGCTAGTTAATGGTTCGAACTACTTATCTTGGCTTGATTCACCAGAAAGCGGTTATACAAGCATAGCAGATTTGCCTAATGCAGAATTACAGATATGGAATTGTATAATGGCTAGTAACATTGTGCACTATTCTCCACAACACGGTTGGGAAACAGATAATAGTTTGTACAACGAAAACGAAAAATATGTACTCGAGCCACTAGTATTACACGGAAGTAATTTTACAAAAACAACTGGTCTCGAACACATTAATGGGTTGCATTGCACAATTCCAGAGATAAAAGAAAGACAAACCGACCAAAATCAGTTATGGGTAGCAGGATGCAGTTTTAGTTCTGCAACTGGTGTAAGTAAAACAGAAAACTACGGATATCTGTTAGGTAAGCACTTAGATATGCCAGTTGCAAATATTGCAAAAGGCGGAACTGATATTTCTTGGTCAGCTGACCAAATACTTAGAAGCAATATTATTGCCGGAGATATTGTTGTTTGGGGTATAACACACTGGGAACGTTTTTACCACGTACACGAAGGTGAATTACATTTTATAAGACCCGGTTGGCCCCCAAGGCCAAAAGAAAATTTAAAACTATCAAAACAATTACATTTTTCACGTTATGAGCTTTTTTCTGAAAACAATCTACACCGCCAGTTGTGTTCAATCTTGCAAGTAGAAAACTATTGCAAGAAAATTGGTGCTACATTAAAATGTTACAACATGTTTCCCGGAAATAGCGCATTAGATCGCTTTTTATTTAACAAGCCGTATAATGTTATTAGACATTTTATACCAAATTTCAATAATACACCGGGTTTACACGAAGAGTTTTTAGATTTAGGCACAAACAACATGCATCCTGGTCCGTTAACACACCAAAAGTATGCAAAAGAACTACTAGACAGTTTACAAAATTAACATAATGCTTTACTATATACATAAATTTACTACATACAAAACATTCGCATAAACACTATGCACAGGCAAACAAACAGAGCAATGCTCAAACTTCTTTTTAAATTTCCCTTTTAAAATTCTCAGCTATTATAGGAACATTGTTTGGTCGAGGCACCTCGACCCACTATGAGAACATGTAGTAATTGCATGAACAGATATAGTGAGTTCCAAGGACAAGCTAACTTAAGGCTAAAATGATACAGGCTCTGTGAAACAGATACAACCTGTGCTCTCGATATATTTGCTTGAATGAGTATATCACAGGGCTCCGTTGCGAGACAAGGCTAGAGTAGGGTGTAAAGCGTAACCGCATCCGTTGTAACTATTGCAAATCTCTTTATTCAAGTGACTGACACGACTCAGATGATGATGTATGTTCGGTTATGCTTGCCCTGTGCAAGGGCAAGTATGACCAAAAAATCTAGATGATAATGAAACACTCGATTCTCTCGTGCTTAATAATATTAATCACTTGTATAAAAAAACTATTAAGAGCGACAGCGAATTAATAGATGTCTTTAGACATCTTATAATGTTAAAGAAAACTTTGATATTGTTTGTTTATGCCACTTAAATACTTTAGCATATTCTAAATGGTATGTTCTGGAAAAATGCTCAACATCTTGTAAGTTAATTGGAAAATCTTTGAGTACAGGTATATCTGCACCAGCACTTGCAATGAGTGCTTGCATTTTCCAACTGTTACCTTCAACAGCAACAAATGGTGTTTCTGCACAGATACATGCCATAACCTCATGAAAGCGTCCAGTAACACATAGATTGCTGTTGCGCAACTGATTAACTACATCATGCCATGATTGTTTGAATATGTTTATTCGTTGCGTGTGTTTAGTGTGGTTGTGTATACTGTCAAATGCATATTGCCCTAGTGTGATGTTGTGTTGTGTTTCAACAGTTGACACCTGTGGGCAATTGATATAACTAATGTCTGGGTATAAATCTGGAGTTCTTCCAAAATCGTGTTGAGCGTGTTTTTGGCTATACACATCTCTTACGCTCCATTGCTGCAAATTATCGGTTACACTTTTCCAACTAGTGTCCATGTTCTGCCAAATTGAATTCAGCAGCACTGTGGGTTTATTTTGTTGTTGGGCTAAGTTTACAAAGTTTAGTAAGCTAACTGCACCTTGACGATTGTTATGCATAGTACCTTCGCCGTTAACAACAACAGCATCAATATTATCCCAGTCGTTGTATTGTATATAGGGTACAGTCACTGGAATGCTAACTACAGCAGTATGTGGTTGCATTTGTAATTTAAGGTTTTTAATTACCTGTTTGCATCCGCTGTGATATTTAGAAGTATCATTTAACAGCAGGATGCGCATTAGTACTGGTCTGGAAAGTCTCTATACAGAAAATGTTGTATAGTTTCCACATCAACCAGTTGATTGAATGCATGGTGCTTAACTTCGATGTCATTTGTGTCTGTAACTACATGTTTCATTGCATCGTCGAGATCTTGCATGTTTTTAAATTCCATGTCAATTCGAAACTCTGGCAAGTCCATACTACGAAATCCAAGTTTCATTCTAGTGATGCGATAGCTGTGCAATGTAGGTAGTTCATCTAGGAACGCACTCATTTTAGTTACGAATTCGTGTGCATTAACGCCTTCATTGACGTCAGAGTAGATAGTGTAAATGTCCATTGGGTTTCCTTATTTCTATATATAGTTAGTAATGAAAATAGTATTCGATAATGTTTTTGGCACATTGAGTCAAGCTGATATAATCTACAATATACCAAGCCTAGTTGATGTTGACACCAGTGAACACGATGAAGCGTTGTCACAAGGGTGGCTAGTAACAGTAGATAAAGGTAAAAAAGTTTGGTATCAAAGCCGCAGTACCAGAGTAAATGTTGCCAACACTGATTATAGTCTAATAGACAATTACCAAATCACCGACAGTGCTACAAGTGAAATGGATCATGTGTACAATGCCTACTGTTTGAAAAAAGGCTTTAAAAAAATGTACGCACTAGATGATCAACTCAGTTGGGATATCTATGTTCGGTATCACAACAATGACGAGTTAGTAGCATGGAGCAAGCTACGTAGATACAGCCCTGGCAGCATCGAAACAGCATTATTTGCGTGGGACTATAATGAGCCGCATTTGCGGTTGGGCGAACGCACAATGCAGCACGAAATTGCATGGGCTAAACAATCTGGATATTCATATGTGTACATGGGAAGTGGGTATGAAAAAATATGCACTTACAAAAGCCGAGTTGATGGATTTGAGTGGTGGACCGGGCAGCATTGGAGCACTGATGTTGATCACTATGTGTGGTTGTGCAAAAGAGACACCAAGCTGTTAAATTCTAAAGTCGTGGATCTTCACGATTTGAAAATAGACCAGTAAGATACTCTTCGTCCCAGCCGTTGTAGAAACCTTTTTTACCTAATATCTTTGCATGACTGTGTAACTTGCTGCGACTTTGTACTAGTGCTAGTGCATACTTTCCGTGATTGAATTTCACACCATTAACTACTTCAGGGACACTTGGGTGGTCTGACAATGCTAACATGTCAATGGGTACTAGTGTTTCTTCGTTGATATTATCAATTGTGTCTTCAAATTCTTCAGGATCGTAATCATTAGGATTGTACACATAAATGTACACATCTTGGTCGCCCATACCTTCTTTAGCAACATCTATCATGTCTTGTGCCAAGGAAGTACCTATGCGCACACTGTATTTGTTGGCTAGTCGTGCTTTTCTAGCATACGGGCATGGTGACCAATTGCCTAATGCAGGATGCGGAACTTCGAGGAAGTTGATCAACCATTCTTCGATGTTGGCTTTTACTTCGTCGATTACCAAAAGTCTCTTCCTGTTTTCTTTGCTGTTTCTAGGTTGCCCTTGATGATGCTTCCCAAGATGTCTCGTTCTGGGCCACTCATCTGTGTGATTTCAGAATAGCTAATACCGCCACGCATGTACCAGCATATCTTCATCATATCCTCTTTTAGGCCCTTAACTTCTTTTTCCATCTTCTCGACGATTGCTTCAATCTCGTCTGGAGCTGATGTTAAGAGCCTGATTCGAAAAAATTTGCAACATTCATAGTAAACGGCGTTTCATATTGGTGCTTGCAATCAGCACAAGTAATACTGAGAGGTTCAATCTCGCCTAGTTTTTTAATTTCTTCAATTTTTTTGCGTACTTTTGAAAAAACTTTTGATTCACAGTTTTTAATGTATTCTGTGATGTGTTCCTTGTCTACTACAATATCATCGCCTGCTTGTATCATGCTAATACTGTCACTGATTGCATTTACAGTAAGCTCGCTGAGACTTTGGAATGCTTCAGTTAGCAATCTAAGCTTTTCGGCTTCGTCAATTTCAGCATCAGGTAATGCTTCCAACATTTTTTGATCTTGGAACTGCAACATGTTGTTACGGTTTTGTTCTGTGTACGTCAACGGTTTGAAATGTATTTCAATGTCTCCGTTGACAACTGGTTTTGAAAAATCTGGAGTTTTGATTCGATCCATGATGCTTCTCAAATCAATACCAAACTCATTAGTTTCGCTGCACTCCGGGCACTTGCTGGTAAATTCCATTTCGTGTCCGTAACTTGCAATCCTTATAGCAATCAACAACGTGTCTAAATCAAGTGTGCTGACCTTCCAAGGATCTACAAAAGCAGGGATGCAACTTTTTATTACATTGGCAATAGCAGCGCCATTGAACAATGCATCAGCAGTTCTGTATGCAATTTCGTCCAGTGCTGTCATTGGATAAATTGGAATTTCTTTATTCTCTGGCATTACTAGAATATTTTCGTCGTAGTACATTCCATTGCTTGGTAACGTAACATAAATTGCAGGTTGCCTGAAGTGTTTTGCAAGTGGGTTCGGGTTGTTGTGATCCATGTTTTTTCCTACCATAAATATATGATACTGTACTTATACAGCGTAAAAACGGGTAAGAATTTAATGGCAGAGTTTGATGATCAAGACCTACAGAGATTGAATGATGAAATCTCTCGTTTGCAACAATCTATGTTGCAACTGGCTAACAGCCAGCAAGTAGGTAGTACTCAATGGAATAAAATCAACACTCAGTTAAACGTTGTTCAAAACAAGTACAAAGCAATAATATCTTCCCAAGAGTCGTTTGCTAATTCAGTTGGTAAAGGAACTGCCGCAGTAGGCAAAATGGCAGTCGGCGCTGTTAAAGCCGGATCGTCTTTTGCAGAAGCAGCCAGTGCAGTTAGGCAAAGCAGGGAAGACTTTACCAGCTTAAACCCGTCAATAAACCTGGCAGGCTCGGCACTAAAGACAACAGGAAAAATAGCAGGAGTAGCCGGTGAAGCACTAGGCGGGCTTGCTGACGGTATTCCTGTTGTTGGCGGCGTTATTGGCGGCGCAATCAATGCAGTAGGCAAGTTTGCTGCTGCAATCACCGAAGCAGTTTCTGACATCCTTACTACAGTAGGTCCGCAACTAACAGCCGAAGTACAACGTGCAAGTGAAGCATTTCGCACAATTGGGCAAGTTGGTGGATTAACTGCTGGCGGGTTAACCGAGATAATGAATCAGAGCATCGATGCTGGACTTAGTTTTACACAGTTTAGTACTGTAGCGTCCAAAGGTGCCGAAGGTCTTGCATTTGCGTTTGGCGATGCAAGCGAAGGTATTGAAAGATTTTCTCGAGTTTCTGCAGACATGGAACCATTCAGACAAGGCTTGATAGCTTTGGGTGTGGGCGCTGAAAAGCAAAATGAACTAACATCAAAATACTTGTTGTTGCAAGCAAGAACTGGTAGAGTGGAAGCAATGTCGGCTAGGGAACTTGCACAAGGCAGCGAAGAATACATCCGTAAACTGTCCACACTGTCAAGAATAACCGGTAGAAGCATTGACGATCAACAAGCTATAATGGATGCACAAACACGCAACATACGTCTAATGGGTGCCGCAGCTGACATTCAAGAAAGATTGGGCGGCGAAGAAGGAAAACGAGCTGCACTAGCTATGCAAACCACATCAGCAGCTATTGAAACTGTTGCAAGTAAAGAAATTGCCGATGGTTTGCGTGATGCAATGGCAGGAAACTTAGGAACCGAAGCTGCGCAAGGATTTGTTCTTGCAGCTGGACAAGAAGGTGTTGCTGCGGTTGCTGCACTACGTGCAGGTACTATAAGTGATCTTGATGCAACATCATTAATCATGCAAGGCATCAACAATAGATTTGATTCTCTAGGAGGATCAGCAGGAATTGCTAGATTGGTCGGCCTTGGTACACCAATGGATGCAGTTTTTGAAGGCATGTTTAATGTGGCCCAACGTGCTAATTTAACAGCAGACGACTTAGACGCATTAAAAACATCGCAAGATAGTTTAACAACAGCAACAGACACCACAACTGCCGATCTAATTTCTGCACAAGTCGCTTTACAACGGGCAGCAATTGAAGCTGACAAAATGGCTAAAGAGCTTATGGGCCCAGCTGCCGCAGCGATTGAACAATTTGCAAGAATTGTGCAAAGAACAAACGAAGAAATGTTTTTAATGCTCGAAGCATTTAGCACTGGTGGACTAGCCGGATTAAAGTCAGCAGTTTCTGAACAAATAATGCCAGATATTGGGACTGGAATTGTAGATTACACAAATATGTCCCCTGATGAAAGAGCCGCTGCACAACAGCAAATTCAAGAACGACTTGATAACTCAAGGAAACAAAACGCAGAAACCTGGGAAAACATCAAAAAGATGTTTGGATTTGGAAGATTTATTGATAATGCATCTGGAAATAACGGAACAACAACTGGGGGTGCAGGTACTTTGCCATCAGGTGCAACACCAGATTATGGAAGCAATGGTGATTTATTAAAACTATTTGAGGAAAGTAGAAGAAAATATGCTCCGCCAGGAACATCAGATGCTACATCTTCAACAGCAGGCCCTAGTGGCACGTTAAGAACCAGTGGAAGTCTATCAGATGTATTAAATGAAAATCTCACAGTAGCAAACAGTCAGTTGGCAAATTCTAAAGCAGACACTTTAGCAAGAAAAGAAGTGTCAGATCTAACCATTGAAAAGTTAACTGAAATTGTAACTGCAATGGATCGTGCTAATCGTACCAGTGAGCAGATACTACAGCGGGCCAGGCAAGGGTGATAAATACTTGTGTCACAATGTGCATATTGGAAAAATAATACATGGCCGGATGGAAAAAATACTTTAAAGTGGTAGGCAACGAAGGTGGGCAACTTTCGCCTATTAGCGGACGGTCTACTCAAGGATCAAATGGTCAAGGCGGCCAATTTGGTTTTAAGAATTACCAAAGTCACTTGCCTGAAGTGTATTCAGGTCACCCTAACAGAATTGAACGCTACAATCAGTATGAAAATATGGATTGCGACAGTGAAATCAATGCATGTTTAGATATCATTGCTGAGTTTGCAACACAAACCAATGAAAGCAACAACACACCGTTTGAAGTTGAATACACTGATACTCCTACAAACAACGAAATTGAGATTATTAGAAAACAACTACAACAGTGGACTAAACTCAACAAGTTTGATCAACGTATATTCCGTCTTTTCCGTAACACGTTGAAGTACGGCGATCAAGTTTTTGTTAGAGATCCAGAAACCTTTGAACTATACTGGGTTGACATGACCAAAGTAGTAAGAGTTATTGTCAATGAAAACGAAGGCAAGAAACCTGAACAATACGTTATTCGTGATATCAATCCCAACTTTCAAAATTTAAGCATTGCTCCTAAAAGCACCACAGACTATGGATCAAATCCTAATGCAGGGTCAATTGGCGGCAGCGGCGGATCAAATTCAAACTACACTATCCCAAATGCACCTCTTGCAGGTGGGCAAAGTAGATTTGAACACACTATAAACGAAACAGTAATTGATGCTAAAAACATAGTACACCTTGGACTTAGTGAAGGCTTGGATTTTTATTGGCCGTTTAGTCAAAGTATACTTGAAATGATTTTCAAAGTATTCAAGCAAAAAGAGTTACTTGAAGACTCGATTCTAATTTATCGTGTGCAACGTGCGCCAGAACGTAGAGTATTTTATATTGATGTAGGCAACATGCCAAGTCACCTTGCTATGCAGTTTGTTGAACGTGTTAAAAATGAAGTGCACCAAAGACGTATTCCCAATCAACAAGGCGGGCAAGCTGGTACTACAATGGATACTACATACAATCCATTGTCAATCAACGAAGATTACTTCTTTCCACAAACAGCAGAAGGTAGAGGATCAAAAGTTGAAACACTACCAGGAGGCGAAAACCTTGGACAAATCGACGATTTAAAATACTTTAACAACAAGATGTGCAGAGGACTTCGTGTTCCTAGCAGCTACCTTCCGACTGGCCCAGACGACAGTGATCGACCAATGAACGACGGTCGTGTTGGTACTGCACTTATACAAGAATATAGATTTAATCAGTATTGCGAAAGACTGCAAAAGCAAATTTGTCAAAAACTTGATGATGAATTTAAAATGTTTTTGCGCTGGAGAGGCTTTAACATTGACAGCGGGTTGTTTAGCATCAAGTTTGCACCGCCACAGAATTTTGCTAGTTATCGTCAAGCTGAACTTGATACAACTCGTATGCAAGCGTTTAGCACATTAGAGCAAATTCCCTACATGAGCAAGCGTTTTCTTATGAAACGTTACCTGGGTCTCACTGACGACGAGTTGCAAGAAAACTCGAAATTGTGGAGTGAAGAAACTGGGCAACCAAGTGAACTTGATCCAATGGGCAAAGATTTACGCACAGTCGGTGTTAGTCCTGCTGATTTTGATGCAGATATTGAAACCGGCGGTGACATCGAAGCAGGCGGTGAGGAAATTGATGTGGACATCGATCCTGGTGCAGTTGCAGCAGAAACGCCTTTAGTATAACGAATGTTATCAACACTAGACATTGAGTGCAGTGAAACTGTTACAAGTATCTTCATTGATGTATATCAAAACAATAAACTTGTTGCAAGTAATTCATTTAATGAAGGTGTAACACAATATACCATTGAATATGAAGATACTGACGAACACGCTGACCAATGTATTCGGGTAGTAATGCGGGGGAAAACTGAAGAACACACAATTGTTGACGAACAAGGCAACATTGTTTACAATGTTCATGCAATTGTGCAGAAAATTGTACTCGATGAAATTGATGTAACTGATTTATACGTTAACGGAAATCCCTGTTACTATCACGTGGGTAGTAACAACAATCAAAATGGTCCAACCTTAACTGACGAGTTTTACGGTTTTATTGGACTTAACGGCGAAGTGCGTATAGATTTTTATACGCCTATGTGGCACTGGTTTAATAGCAAATGTTCTTAGATTTAAATAAAATTAAACAACTAACAATCGAGTCATCTAGTTTTTGCAACTTGCATTGTCCACAATGTCCTAGATTTGACGAAAATGGGTTTTTGGATAAAAATCTTACTCCAGGGCATTTAAGTTTTGATAATTTTTCAAAAAATTTCGATTTAAAGTATTTGCCTAACTTAAAATATATGAAGTTTGAAGGCGATTATGGCGATCCAGTAATGAATCCTGAAATTGGAAATTTTATTGACTTTTTTAAAGACATCGACAGGGTCGACATTAATACCAATGGAAGTATCCGTAATAAAAAGTGGTTTTCAGAGATAGCAGCCTATAAGAATGTGCATGTTGTATTTGCACTAGATGGATTAGAGGATACAAATCACATTTATAGAATAAATGCTAACTGGGAAAAAACCATCGAAAATGCAAAAAGTTTTATCTCAGCCGGAGGAAATGCAACTTGGAAATACATAGTTTTCAAACACAATCAACATCAAATCGAAGAAGCTAGGCAATTAGCAAAAGATCTTGGATTTATAGACTTTCAAGTTCAATACTCTAATAGAAATTTCTTTGGAACCAATATTTGGCCTGTGTATATCGACGGAGAGTTTCAGTATGATTTAGAAATGGCCGACGGTATAAAATTTGTTACCAAGTCACATAACATAGCAAATAGTACCGACACGTTTACAAGTCCTCAATGCTCCTGGAATCAACATGGAGATATGTACATAAATCACGAAGGGTATGTATTGCCGTGCTGCATGACGTCTGGTACAACTTGGAAAAACACAATGTCTGACAGGCTTTTTAGAAAAATAATTGGCAATCTCGACGATATAAATTTGAATATGCACAGTATAAGTGATATTGCACAGTCAGATTTTTATAAATTTAAACTTAAAAATAGTTTTGATAGTATAAAAACCTGTCACAATACTTGTATAGGAAACTGCTCAAAAGGGGCAGTTCTAGGCGCTGGTCGTATTGACCTTCCGAATATAGATTTTGGATAAATATTATTATGAAACTATTTGAATTTTTTGAAGCAGCACCAGAAGGGTACCAAGATGTAGAGGATGACAATTCTACACCGCAACTCGGCGAACTGCGCAAAACTAAACTAACTCTTAAACAAATTTCAAAATTGCGCAAAATGTATGACATGCGAAATTATGAAAAAAAAGAAGAGCTGAAAAAAGTGCAAGCACAATATGCACCAGCGCCGCCACAAATGTGATACTTTATTAGAATTTTTCTTTTAGTCTAATAAATTTATCGTTTTCTACCCATTTTACTCCTATAACTGCATAGTTTTTAGTATCTATGTTAAATATTATACTGAGCCCATACTTTGGAGGAACCAATATGAACAAATTTGAACAACTTATCGAATTCGTTATTAACGACGAAGAAGATAAAGCAAAAGCTCTCTTTCATGAGATCGTTGTAGAGCAATCTAAAACAATCTATGAAGACATCATGTCTGAAGAATCAGACGCAGAAAAAGATGACCATGCTGAAAAAGCTGGTGATGAAGTTAAAAAAGACATCGAGTATGATGACAAAATGGACGAATCCATTGAAGAGTCAGAACTTGGTGGATCACAAGTTGACGATCTTATCGACGAAATTGAAGCCGAAGAACAAGGCGTCACTTTTGAAGATGATGATGAAGAAATGATGATGGTCGACGTTGAAGATGATGACGACGATGAAGAACTCGAAGATCGTGTTGTTGGTCTAGAAGACAAACTAGACGAACTTATGTCCGAGTTTGAAGAACTCATGGGTCAAGTCGACGACAACACTGACGACATTGATGATGTTGAAGATGACCACGAAGAAATGGACATGGACGACGAAACAGTCGAAGTTGACATGGAAATGGAAGGTCTAGAAGAAAATGTTGACCTAACTGCTGCTCCTAAAGCTGTTACTACTGAACCAGCTGGTACTCAAACACATAGTACTGTGGCTGCCAACAGTGGCGCAAAAGGTGCTGTAGCAAAACCAGTTGACACAGACACTGCTCCAGAAAAAGGTCGCCCTGCTCCAAAAGCACAAGACCAAGGTAACACAACAAGACCAGACATGAAAGCTGCGCCAAAACCGCAACTAGCACAAGCGTCTGGTGTGAACACCAAAAGCGTTATTGACTAAAAGGATAACCAAGTATGGCTCTTTATCTTAGAGAAAACCTTACCTTCGAAACCGCACAAATTCAACTCGTTGAAGGGAAAGACGGTAAGGAACTCTTTATGGAAGGCATCTGCATACAAGGTGGTGTTAAGAACGCTAATGAGCGAATATACCCTGTGAGTGAGATTTCTAACGCAGTTAAAACTCTTAATGAACAGATCAAAGAAGGCAATAGCGTCCTTGGTGAAGTTGATCACCCGGATGACCTTAAGATTAATTTAGACCGTGTATGTCACATGATTACTAGTATGTGGATGGACGGTCCAAATGGATACGGAAAACTAAAAATACTTCCAACACCAATGGGCGAGCTAGTTAAAACTATGCTTCAGTCAGGTGTGCGACTGGGAGTATCTAGTCGTGGATCGGGTAATGTAGATCCACATAACGGACACGTCAGTGACTTTGAAATTGTTACTGTCGATGTAGTCGCACAACCCAGTGCTCCAAATGCTTACCCTAAAGCTATTTACGAAGGACTTTTGAACATGAAACATGGTCATGCAGTTCTCGAAATGGCCAGGGAGTCAGGGTCAAACGACAGAGTACAGAAGTACCTAACAGACGAAGTATCTCGTCTGATTAGGGACCTAAAGATTTAGGAGAATCGCATGTTAGATGCTATTAAACCACTACTAGATAGCGACCTGGTTAATGAGGATACTCGTAATGCTATTGCTGAACAATGGGCAGCAAAGTTGAATGAGACCAAAGAAACAGTTCGTGCAGAACTTCGTGAGGAGTTTGCACAACGCTATGATCATGATAAAACAGTGATGGTAGAAGCCCTAGATAAAATGGTAACAGAAGGCCTGCAAGAAGAAATTGCTCAACTTAACGAAGAGAAAAAGGCACTTGCAGAGGACCGTGTAAAAGCCGCAAAAGCAATGAAAGAAAATGCTAATAAATTTAATAACTTTATGGTATCAAAACTTTCAGAAGAGCTTCGCGAACTACGCACAGACCGTAAAGTACAAGCAGAAGGTTTTGGTAAGCTAGAATCTTTTATTGTAAGTGCTTTGGCCGAAGAAATCAAGGAATTCGCAGCAGACAAGAAAGACTTAGTTGAAACTAAAGTAAAGCTTGTCAGCGAAGCACGTGGACAACTTGATAGTCTAAAAAGTAAATTTGTAAAAGAATCTGCTAAAAAGATGTCAACAACTGTTGCTACTCATCTTACGCAAGAATTAAGTCAACTTAAAGAGGATATCAAAATTGCTCGTGAGAACAATTTTGGTCGCCGTATATTTGAAGCATATGCTACAGAGTTTGGTGCTACTCATCTCAATGAGAATGCAGAAGTACGCAAACTATTAGCTACTATTGAAGATAAAGACATTAAGTTGGCAGAAGCCGTTAACGCTCAAAAACAAGCCGCAAAGCTTGTTGAGAGTAAAAATCATGAAATTAAAATCATTCGTGAAGCTAATGAGCGAGAAGCTACATTAGACGAACTACTTTCGCCTCTTAACGATGAAAAGAGAGAAGTAATGATTAATCTTCTTGAAAACGTTCAAACATCTCGTCTAAAGAACGCATTTGAGAAGTACTTGCCAGCAGTACTCAGTGAAGCTAAAGCAACTAAAAAAGCTGAAGCACTTGTTGAATCTACTGGTAACAAAACTGTTAAGGCCGAACAACAAAGATCCGAAACAAACAACGTTAATAACGTTATCGATCTTAAGCGCCTAGCAGGGCTTTAAAAAAGAAAAAGGAGACAGAAATGTCACAAGAACTACTAGAAAACAGATGGAGTGAGACCAAGGAAGCCCTCCTAGAAGGCCTTCAAGGTTCACGCCGTTCAACAATGGGTGTTATCCTAGAAAACACTCGTAAGCACTTGGCAGAGAATGCAACAGCAGGTTCAACTTCTTCTGGTAACGTAGCAACACTTAACCGTGTTATCCTACCAGTTATCAGACGTGTTATGCCAACTGTTATTGCTAACGAACTAGTCGGCGTTCAGCCAATGACTGGTCCAGTTGGCCAAATTCACACACTACGTGTTCGTTATGCAAATGCAATGACAGACAACTCGGCAGCAGCAACAAGTACAGCCGCTGGTGACGAAGCACTAAGTCCATTCAAAATTGCACAAGCTTACTCCTCTGCGTCCACAGTGACAGCAGGCGTTGTACAAGCTGCACAGAACACATACCAAGGTGCAAACACAGCAGTACTTGAAGGCTCCGGTGGTCGTCAGATTTCCGTACAAATCCTCAAGCAAGCTGTTGAAGCAAAAACACGTAAGCTACAAGCTCGCTGGACATTTGAAGCAGCACAAGACGCACAAGCCATGCACGGCATTGACGTTGAAGCTGAAATCATGGCAGCACTTGCTCAAGAAATTACTGCTGAAATCGACCAAGAGATCCTACTTTCTCTACGTTCACTAGCAGCAACTGAGTTTACATACAACCAAGCCACAGTATCAGGTACAGCAACATTTGTTGGTGACGAGCATGCAGCTCTTGCAGTTCTAATCAACCGTACAGCTAACTTGATCGCTCAGCGTACACGCCGTGGCGCAGGCAACTATGCTGTTGTTTCCCCTGCTGCACTTACAGTGCTACAGAGTGCAACAACAAGTGCATTTGCTCGCACAACAGAAGGCACATTTGAAGCACCAACAAATACTAAATTTGTCGGTACATTGAATGGCACAATGCGTGTATTCTGCGACTCATATGCAGGCGACACAACTCCAGTACTAGTTGGCTACAAAGGCGCAAGTGAAACAGACGCACCAGCGTTCTATTGCCCATACGTACCGCTAATGAGTTCGGGCGTTGTTCTTGATCCGTCCAGCTTTGAGCCAGTAGTGTCCTTTATGACACGTTATGGCTATATTGAGCTAACAAACACAGCATCGTCCTTCGGCAACGCCGGTGACTATGTTGGTGAAATTGCTGTACAGAACCTTTCGTTCTCATAAGCTTTATCATTACAACCTGCACTGTGCAGGGAGGAGAAAACAGCACCTTCGGGTGCTGTTTTTTTGGCTAAATACTTTTCTAACGTAATACTACGTTTTATGCGGAACACCATCCGCGTAGTAGGCTAGAACCTACATCGGACTTCTACAAGGAGAAAACAACATGGGACGTCCTCTCAAAATTAAAATTTCTGATACTAGAGACGCTGGCTTTAACAACCCAGACGGAAACGGTACACCAGCAGGCGAGCTATACTTTGGTCAAGTTGGCGGTAATTCAAATCTATCAAGTGGAGAGTTTCCAACAACAACATGTCGTGTTAAAATTGGCACAGTAGCAGAAGCTGAGGGTTATATTATCCGCCAAAAAGGTTCAACAAAATACCTCGTTGGCGATTCGACTGGTGTTACAGCCGGTTCGTTTATTGTTAATAACCAGTATATTATTACAGCACTTGGCAACACTGACTGGCAAGCAATCGGTGCAGGCAAAGATGCAGGTGTTGGTTCTACATTTACAGCAAGTGGTGTAGGTTCGGGCACTGGTACTGCTGACACAATTGGTGTTTGTGTGCTATCTGACTTGGCTGACGCTGCACTAACTGCCGACACTATGACAGTAACTTATGCAGACGAAGGCTCGACACTAGTTCGCATTAAGCGTATGACCAACAAGTATGCAATCAACTTTGCTAACGCAAAAGTATTGGTTAACTACTTTAACGTTCTTGATGACACAATCGAAAAATCAGGCGCAGAAGGTTCAACAACAACTATTAATCTAGTACAGATTGAGAATCCAAACTACGGTTAAGATTAATTTTTTAACTTACTAACCCTCATTGTAATAACTACAATGGGGGTTTTTTATGAGTGCAGCATTTATATTAGGAAATGGCAGAAGTAGACTAGCAGTTAATCCCAAAAGATTGATGGAAATCGGTACAGTATTTGGATGCAATCGATTGTATCAAGAGTGCACACCTCATTGCTTGGTAGCCACTGACAGGCCGATCGCTGAAGAAATACAAAATTCTGGATATGCAAAAAAACATAGATTCCACACCCGAAAACCTATTCTGGATTTAGGAGGACAGTTTCTTGCTAAAGACTACAAAGGATTTAGCAGTGGGCCAAATGCTGCCAGTTTGGCGTTAATTGATGGACATAGTGACATATACTTGATTGGTATGGATTTTGGAACTACCAATGGTATGGTTAACAATATCTATGTTGATACAAAATTTTACAAAAAAGAGCTCGACCCACCAACATACCCGGGTAATTGGATTAATCAAATCACCAAGCTCACTGAAGACTTTAGCACCAGACAATTTTGGAGAATAGAAGGCCCAGAATCAGCATTTGTGCCTAGGTTTAATAAAATACAAAATATGAGGATAATGTCTATGGACAAGTTTCTAGAGAAGGTAAATACTGCTAGAGGTCCATTATGAACACAAAAAAAAGAATTGACGGCGATTACTATATTGAAACAATAAATGCTGATGACAGAGTATACATTGATACAGATACTCTTGAAGTTGACGGTAACTTGGTGGTTAGCGGCAACTTAACGTATATTAATACCGAAGAACTTAATGTATCAGATCCGTTTATTGTTTTAAACAGTAGTAACACAGCAACTTATGCTGCCAATGCAGGTGTATTGACTCACAAAACTGCAAGCGACTACGCTGGAATCAGATACAGTGTTGATAACGGCCGCTGGGAATTAAGCACTGCTACTAGTGCAAGTGGAGAAACTGGCACTTGGGATGCAATCGGGACAGCATCGGCTGGTTCGCCAGGTGGTCCTAATACTGCTATCCAGTTTAATAATGCAGGTACGTTCGGCGGTGAGGCAGAATTCACCTGGGACCAAGACACCGATACACTTTCAATTACAGGAATTGTTAGTGCTACCGGCAATGTTGCTGTTGACGGCGCAATTCAACTTGCTGATCAGAGTAGTGCCCCTGCCTCAGTAGCAAACACCACAGTTTTGTATGCAAACACAGTAGGTAGTGGTGGAACTGGTGTTTATTTTGTTGATGGCTCTACATCCGACGAACTAGTAAGCAAAAGCAAGGCCATCGTTTATGGCATTATATTTTAAGGATTAAAAAATGGCAATTCAAACAACCGAAGTTGTAAACTCAGATACCACAGTGTACACAAGCTCGGACAACAGTGCAATTACATATGCAGCGTTTACAAATTATACCGGTGCTACTATTAGTATAGATATACATATTGTTCCAAGTGGAGACAGTGTAGGAAATGTTAATTGTGTTGCAAAATCATTAGAAATCACATCAACTGACACATATCAACTATATGCAGGCGGCGAAAAACTATTGCTTAGTAACAATGATTTTATTAGTGCTGTTGCAAATGTTGCAACAGGTGTAAATTCAGTAATTTCGTATACTGGTATCTAATATGGCTGCTAATCCAAGCTCGGGGCAATTTTTAAAAAATCACAGAATACCGTCGTCTACTACGAGTGTGGTTATTCCAGGCGGCGCAACTGCTGACCGACCTACTGCTCCGACATTTGGTAGTTTTAGATTTAACACTAGCACTGGCGGCATGGAATATTTTGATGGAACTGTATTCAAGTCAGTAGGTGTTGCTGGAGAAGCAAACTTAGTAGTTGATGCATTCACAGGTGATGGGTCTACACTTTCTTTTACACTTAGTACATCAGTGAGCGACGAAGATCAAGTTATTACCTTTGTTTCAAACATTTATCAGCAACCTGTGGGAGTATATACCATCACCGGTGGCGGTAACGACATTACCTTTAGTGCAGCACCCCTTGATGCTGAGCCAATTCATGTGATTCACGGACTAGGAACAGTACCTGCAACCTAGATTAAATCTAGTATAAATACAATAAGATTTAGAGGATAGCATTATAAATGGCAATTGCACGGGTTTCTGGTAATGCATTAGCAAACGATTTACAACGGAGCACTAATTTAGCAATTAGCACAGATGCGTTGTATATCGACGTGGCTAACAGCAGAATTGGTGTTAACACTACATCAACTACCCATGCTATTACAACACCCGACGATGCCTCAATTGGCAATGTTGTAATTACTGGTAACAGTATCACATCTAATCTTGGAAATCTTGACTTGTCAGGGTCAGAGCTTAACTTAGGTGCAGTCGAAGATATAACAATCACAGGCGGCTCAAGCGGCACAGTGTTGAGCACCGACGGTGCTGGCGTTCTAAGTTTTATTCCAATTAGTAACGTTGGGGGGCTAACAGGTAATGTTATTAGCCTTGGGACACCAACTGACGGAGATCTAACAACTAATGTAGCTTATAATGATTGGACAACTAATACATTTGTAACTGACGGTCTTGATGATCTCAATCAAGTTGCGCTAAACATTGCTAATGGCACATATGTTGGCCAAGTTGAATTTACTGGTACGCCTGTTGCAGGACCGAGCCCGCAAACTGTAACATTTAACGGAAGTTTAGTAGGTACTGCTGATAACTATCTTTGGGACTTTGGCGATGGTAATACATCAACAAGTGGCCTTAATGTTAGTCACACGTATAACGATGATGGCGGCGGACAATTTACTGTGTCACTGACAGCATTTAACTCTGATGGCACTTACCAAGGAAATGTTTCTCTTGGCGCAAAAGGTTCAGTTGACACCAGAACTAGAACAAACTATATTACACTTTACACCCCGAATCCTGTACCGGCATTTACTATAACAGACAACAGCATCGACAGTGGTGCATTAGCTGAGATTAATAACACATCAACAAATGTAACATCAAGCTACGAACTTGATTGGGGAGATGGTGTTGCAAATACAAATCCGGCATTGGGTTGGACAACACTTACAAATACCTACACCAACTCGGGCGGCGACGAGCAGTACACAATTGTACTAGCTGGTACGTCAAGCACAGCCGGACCAACTCCGGTTACAGTATACAGTGCGCCAGGGACAGTGAGTGTGTACAGTGATCACACTAGTCAGTTTACTGCTAGTGCAACTACATTAGTTAACGAAGAAGCAACCTCCGGTGGTGTGGTAACATTTACAAACACTGTTGCTACTGACCCAGGAACTACTGCGGTGTTTGGTAGTCAGCAAAAATATCTTTGGACATGGGATGATGGGTCAGTTGCTAATGTTAATATACAAAGTGGAGTTGCTGGTAACCCAGGATCTACTATTGATCATACGTTTGCCCTCAGTTCGGGTAATCAAGCAAGCGGCACGAGCCAAACATTTGATGTTACTTTACAGGTAAGAAACGGCAGCACCAATTCACCTTTTGTAAGTGGTACTACTACAATTACAATTGAACCAGATGTGAGATCAATCTACACCGGGTCCGCAGTTACACTCAGTGACAGAACAGGCGATAATGCACAAGATGGTTATGTATTTACAGACTATCGTGACGGTGCAGACAGAGCATTATTTACATTTGACAATATCAGTCAGAATGCAACAATATTTGATTGGGCGTTCGGCGACGGCAACACAACTGGTAACATTACTAGTGGTGCTGGTACACCTGGTAATGGTAATATTACCAACACCTATTCAAGCACAGGCAACTATACAGTTGAGCTAGATGTTTACGGAACTCCTGCTACTATAGCACAATCTGACAGCGAAGTCAAGAGCAACTATATTCAAATTAATGCAAATCCTGCACAACCAGGTGCATTAAGTACTAAGACATTGAGTTTACAAGATTCAAGTCAAGGGACGTCTCCATTTTTGGCAGCTAATGCTACAGATAATAGTGGAGGTAACATTGTTGCGGCAGGATCGAGTGTTACACGCTATACAACTACCACAACTATTAATACAAACAATGTTACAAATGCAAATACTGCTATATCGGGAACACTGTCAGCACAGTTTAACGGATCAGCAGCAGGCAATGTTACCTTTACTAGCAGCGGTGATGCATCGGGTACATACACAGATTTGATTGTTGTTGCAGATGGTGATGCACACGATGAAATTAGTGCAAGCACTTACCCAAGTGGATTTGCTAAAGTATTTGATGCACGGTGGCAACGTGCCCTTAGTGGAATTAGTGTAGGTTACAACGATGCAAAATTAAGTCATACCACTACCGGCGACACTAATCTTGTTGATTTTGTTAAAGATGACATGACTGATGTACCGACGGTAGTGCAAGGTAACGCAGTTATTGTAGAACAAACTGCCGGCACTTACAGATATATTTCAGGTGTACCATATTACAATACAGGCAGTCCTGCTATTCAAATTCAGGGTTTAGAAGTATCCAACTTGACAGGACAGACATACAGAAATACCAGTCAGCCTATACAGTTTACCACAGGCACATTAGCTGAGGGCACAAGCGGCAGTATTATTAACACACAAACAAAAACCTACAGTGATATCGACGGAACTCCAAGTTTTGTTACTGCCGGAATTGTTAATGCAGACGTTGGTGTTGCAAGCCCGCAACCAATGGGTAATATTACACTGAGTGTAAACGGTAGCGCAAGAGCAGTTGGGTATGTTGATAGTCAGATGTTCAATGTTAACGGATCTAGTGGTGTAGTAAACATAACTAATCAATATATTCAAATCTACAGTGCAAGTTTATCAGGATTTGATGAACAAAATATTCCTGTTGCAGATGCACTAGGAAGTGTTTTTGACGATGATGGGTTGCGAATCACTGGATTAGGAAGTGCAGCAGACAACCCTGCATTTAACAGTGCAACAAACTATTATACTTCCAATGCCTGGAGTGGTGCAGAGACAATTGCCGGAACACAAGAAGCAGTTGTGCGTTGGGGCACATTGGATCACTTTACTACAGACTTTAGCAGTGGCTATTTGCCATCTGGGCCTGACCTAAACACAGGACGAAGTGGCACACAATATTTTACATTTGCATTCCGTAGAGCAACAATGGCCAACTTTGACATTAGTTTAAACAGTACAACAGGTATTACTGGACTTTGGATTGCTGCACCTGGTACTACTATTGACGATGCAAGCACTGCAAACGGCTGGGTTAATGGTACTGTACAGTATGCAGGTTCGGGTGTACCCGGGGACGACACCGGTAACGGTGGTAATGGATCTTTGGGTTGTGCACTCACTGGCGCTGATGTAATACCAACAGGTAGTGCAATTAATGCTGCCTATACTATGACATTGGGTAGTGAAAACAGTTCAAATTCAACTGGTAACAACGTATTAGTTCGCATTGCATTAGCAAGCGGAGAATCGCTTACCAGCGTTAGTGTAGGAGTAGCAAGCTAATGGCACTCGCAGATAGCACTAAAGTTGATTTTCTTTGGAAGAAGCTAGGGTTTGGCGTTGCTAAAACTGCTCCTCCCTCAAATAAAGAAGCGTTCAATGAAAGTATACCATCGCCGCTATTAATGCGTGGTGATAGAGTTTGGCAGCAATCTGGAACTATTCCTAGTGTTAAACCGAGTTCATCTAGTAGTATTGTGGAAGTCTATCAGGATGCAGCAGGCGGCCAGTCAACTGTTGAAACCACTGAAGATTTAACAGCGCCAGACAACCAAACCTGGAAAACTAATTTAACAGATTGGATCCCAACTGAATTTGGATCAACTTATCTTGTTAAAGTTTATGTCGACGACGAAGGCGCAGCAAATCCACAAAGTACAGGAACACAATTATTCCAAAGCGGTAGTGGCAACGAAGACGGCTGGTTCTTTGATTATCAAGCAGGTGTACTTAACTTTAACGGCGACAATATTCCAAGTCAAATAGATACAGGTGTTACAGGAAAATCAATTTATATTGTTGGTGCTAGATATGTTGGCACGTTTGGAGTTGGATCAAGTAGCCAGCTTGGTAACTTAACAGTTGCCGACACTACACTCGGCACAGTAAATGCAGGAGATAATATTATCCTTGAAGTTACTGGCAGCGGCACAGTGCAAATTGATACAACAACTGCTCTCGGCATTGCTGTCGGAAACACAGCCCAGCGCCCCGGCTCACCAGAGACTGGGGATTTAAGATTTAATACATCAACTGGATTTGTTGAAGTATATGATGGCACTAGCTGGGACAATGTAGGCGGCAGCGAATTTGGTTCAATTACTAGCCAAACACTAACTGGTGATGATAGTACAACTGCATTTACACTAAATCAAGCAGCAAGTACTGCTGGTATTATTGTTAGTATTAACGGTACCATCCAAGAACCAACGAGCTCCTACAGCGTTAGCGGTACCACAATAACATTTACCGAAGCTCCAGCTACTGGGGACACAATCGAAGTAAGATTTATTAGTGCTGTTACTACGGTGTCTAGTATTACAAATCTTAGCGGTAATGCAACAGTTGAGGTGTTAACAAACGGTGTTGTTGAAATGAGCACTGTACAAAGTTTACAATTGCCGACCTATACTGTAGCCACTGCGGCTAACATTGCTAATGTTGCAGACGGGCAAATAATCTACGTCAGTGATGGTGACGGCGGCAGTCCAAGCCTAGCAGTATACAGTGTTAACAATTGGAAAAAAGTTTTATTATCTGGAAATATTAGTGCTGTATAACGCCGTGTGAACAGATTATAAAAAAATAGCAGAATTTATTTTTCTTACTTATTATAAATAACAGTAATAGAATACGTAATATTCTGTTAACGTAATTAATAAGCGTGACTGGCGATGCAAAAGCCTACGGGTTAGTACCATAGCTGAAGATACCTTATATTAAAACCGGTTTAATATTTGGAGATATAAAAAATATGGCTATAACCAGAATTAAGAATAACCAGATTACCGACAGTACTATTGTCGCTAGTTCTAAACTAGTTGACAACAGTGTTAGTGCAGGTAAGCTGGCAGATGATCTGGTATACGGTAGTAACCTTACCGTAACAGGAAATCTAACAGTACAAGGTACAAGTACAACACTTGATACTGTAAACACACTAATCGAAGATCCAATCTTGCTATTGGCTAAAGATCAAACTGGCTCGCCAGTTTTTGACATTGGCTTTGTTGGCGAACGTGGGGATTCAACTAACATCGCATGGATCTGGGACGAAAGTGAAAGTGAATTTGCAGCAGGGTTCACATCAGCAGATGCAAGTGGCAACGTGGTCGCGCTATCAAGTTATGCTGATGCACAAGTTGCAGACCTTACATTGGTCAACATGGCACCAAGTGGTAACGTAACAACAGCACTAAATGTTGATGCTACAATCGAAGCTGGTACTTCTATTGAGGCGCCAACACTAACAGACGGTACAATGAGTATCAACTCGGGTGCAATCACAAGTGGTGTTTCTGCTACATTCAGTGGTAACGTTGATTCGGGTAATGTTAATACAACACTAGTTGATGCAACTACACTAACAGCAAGTGGTACTGTAACAGGTGACACATTAACTGATGGAACTGCAAGTATTAACGCAGGTAGTATTACAGGTGGCGTAGCTGCTACATTCAGTGGTAACGTAACTGCTGGTAACTTGATTACTAGTGGTGCACTTGAAGCAGATGCATTAACTGCAACCGGTAATGTAACTGGTGGTAATATTGTATCACAAGCAGACGTTACAACCGTTAGCGTGACTGCAAGTGGTACTGTCGAAGGTGACACATTAACTGATGGTACTGCAAGTCTTAACGCAGGCAGTATCACAGGTGGTGTTGCTGCTACGTTTAGTGGTAATGTCGACAGTGGTAATGTTAACACAACATTAGTTGATGCAACTACACTAACAGCAAGTGGTACTGTAACAGGCGGTACACTAACTGATGGTACACTATCTAGTACAGCTGGTACTGTAACAGGTGGCGTAGCTGCTACATTTAGTGGTAATGTCAACAGTGGTAATGTTAACACAACACTAGTTGATGCAACTACACTAACAGCAAGTGGCACTGTAACTGGTGGTACACTAACTGATGGTACAGCAAGTATTACTGCTGGTACACTAACAGGCGGCGTAGCTGCTACGTTTAGTGGCAATGTAACTGCTGGTAACTTGATTACAGGCGGTGCACTCGAAGCACAAGCACTAACAGCCATTGGTAATGTAACTGGTGGTAATATTGTATCACAAGCAGACGTAACAACTGTCTCTGTAACAGCATCAGGTACTGTTGAAGGCGGTACACTAACTGATGGCACTGCAAGCCTAAATGCTGGTAGTATCACAGGCGGCGTAGCTGCTACGTTCAGTGGTAATGTTGATTCAGGCAATGTTAACACAACTAGAGTTAATGCAACTACTGTAGATGCAAGTGGCACTGTAACAGGTGGTACACTAACTGATGGCACTGCTACACTAACTGGTGGTAGTATCACAGGTGGCGTAGCCGCTACATTCAGTGGTAATGTTGATTCAGGCAATGTTAACACAACACTAGTTGATGCAACTACATTGACTGCAAGTGGTACTGTAACTGGTGGCACATTAACTGACGGAACATTGAGTTCGACTAGTGGTACAATCACAGGTGGCGTTGCTGCTACATTCAGTGGTCAAGTAAGTGCTGGTACACTAACTGATGGCACATTGAGTATCAACTCAGGTGCAATCACAGGCGGAACTAATGCTACATTTACTGGTACAGTACAGGGCCTAGACGTAACCGCAACTGGCAACGTAAATGCTAGTGTGGTTAACACAACTGACGTTAAAGGTACTTCAGTAACTCTTACTGCAACTGGCACAAATGAAGACATTGTTCTTGTTCCAAGTGGCACAGGCGTTATTGATGCGAGTAGTGCAAAAATTGTTTCTCTTGCAGATCCAGTACAAGATAGTGACGCAGCCAATAAAGGCTATGTTGACAGTGTTGCAGAAGGTCTTGACGTTAAAGGTTCAACTAGAGCCGCAACTGCTACTGCTCTACCGGCCAACACATACGACAACGGCACAGCTGGTGTAGGTGCTACACTAACAGGTAATGCCAACGGTGCATTGGCTGATCAAGATGATGTTGTAATGGCACAAGGCGATAGACTACTTGTTAAAGACGAATCTACTGCCGCAAACAATGGTATCTATGTTGTAACTACACTTGGTGACGCAGGCACTGCCTACGTTCTAACTCGTGCAGAAGACATGGATGGTTCACCTACTAGTGAAATTCCAGGTGCGTTTACTTTTGTTGAAGAAGGCACAGTATACCTTGATAGTGGTTGGGTTTGTACAACAAACGCTCCGGTTACTATGGGTACAACTGCTATTAACTGGAGTCAGTTCTCCGGTGCTGGTTCAATTGTAGCAGGCGACGGTCTATCTAAATCGGGTAATGAGCTATCTGTAAATGTTGACGAAACTACAACTACAATCACTGCTGATGCAGTTGTTGTTAAAGCAGGCGCACAGTTTGTAACACCAAATATTGGTGCTGCTACTGGTACAAGTCTAACTGCAACAGGCACCGTTGAAGGTGCTACACTAACTGATGGCACTGCAAGTATTAATGCTGGTACGCTAACAGGTGGCGTAGCCGCTACATTCAGTGGTAATGTCGACAGTGGTAATGTTAACACAACTAGAGTTAATGCAACCACCGTAGATGCAAGTGGCACTGTAACAGGTGGTACACTAACAGACGGCACGTTGAGTTCAACTGGTGGTACTGTAACTGGCGGCGTAGCTGCTACATTCAGTGGTACTGTAACAGGTGGTACACTAACTGATGGCACTGCAAGCCTAAATGCTGGTAGTATCACAGGCGGCGTAGCTGCTACATTCAGTGGTAATGTTGACAGTGGTAATGTTAATACAACTAGAGTTAATGCAACTACTGTAGATGCAAGTGGCACTGTAACAGGTGGCACATTAACTGACGGAACATTGAGT
>Ga0181600_10000026_pt1 | contig 95211 bp, 85 predicted proteins | sample 041ome_2_FD_132982 | JGI IMG/M metagenome (GOLD analysis project Ga0181600, IMG submission 132982) | Coastal salt marsh microbial communities from the Groves Creek Marsh, Skidaway Island, Georgia - 041406US metaG (megahit assembly) | ecosystem: Environmental > Aquatic > Marine > Intertidal zone... | reverse complement strand
TGTAAGAGGAAGTCGCTCTTCAAAATACGCATACTGGTACCCGCCTTCATATTGGAACCAGCCCACGGGGGTAATAAAGGCACTCTCGGTAATGTCGGGACGGTCCGTGGCGATCGGGTCCATGGTCGAGTCGGTCTGAGACCAAGCAAGGTTGCTGAGCAGCACTGCTGCCAAAAGGCTAAGCTTCTTCATAAGGAATAGGACTTTGGTGAGGGTCCAATTCTGGATTCCCCAATTCTTTAACTAATAATTCTTCAATCTCTGGAGTAATCACATGCTCCATGGTCTCCGCACCCGGGTGAATGTGGTCGGCGGCCATGCCCAAGCGCTCTGTCAAATACAGCTCCCAAAGGCGGTGCAAACGCACTACCCTACGGCCTTCACTACGACCCAGTTCAGTCAGCGCATAACCGCTGCCGTGCTCCACAACGAGCAATCGACGCTTCAAATCTCTTAGGGCATTCCGCAATTTTTCGGGGCGCATCGCACGGATGTCCAAAATATCTGTGTTCGATAACACCACATTAAGATCTCTACGCTCTTCTTGCTGATACATCAGCTTTAATACGTTTTCTCGGACGGTCTTTTTTTGATTCGCCAAAGCCCTCCTGCGCTTGGCCAACCAGCCTTTTTCTGGGGCGAAAATCAAAGAGCCAAAACCAAAGATTGCTAAAATTATGACTACCCAAGGGCCTGTAGGCATCTTTGGAATTGCGCTAGAAATGTAGGTGCCAGTAATGGCCGAGCTCGCCGCAAAAACAGCAGCAAGTAGCAACATGGCAGGTAAGCTTTTTGTCCAGGCTCGAGCGGCTGCCGAGGGGGTGATCAAAAGGGCTGCCATGAGCACCACACCTACCGTCTGAATACCAATGGTGATGGCAAGAACGGTTAGGACGGTAAAGGTGAATCGGACGAACGAAACAGGAAGGCCAATAGCAGCTGCAAAATCCTCATTAAAGGTCATCAATTGAAACCCCTTGTAAAACAATCCTACACCCACCATTAAAAGCACAGCAAGCGCAGAAAAAACGTAGACATCATCCATGGTAATCGCTGCAGCCTTACCCAAAAGATAGCGCTCTAAACCCGCCTGCTGGCCTTGACCCGATCGTTGGATCAAAGACATCAACATAATACCAAACCCAAAAAATGTGGAAAGCACCAAACTAACGGCGGTATCGCTTTTAAGCTTGGTTCTGCTTTGGATATAACCGATGCCGTAGTGCGCTATTAGTCCGCTAATCAAAGCACCTACGATAAGGAAAATGGGATTGCGGCCATCGCCCAACAAAAAAGCCAAAACCACTCCCGGTAAAAGGGCATGTGCGATAGCATCTCCAACAAGGCTCTGCCCCTTCAAATAACTGAAGGCGCCAACCACCGCTGCAGAAGAAGCGAGCAATGTGGTTCCGATGAGTACCTTGAGGAAAATAGGATCCATGGCTTACTTCTCCGGTTTGTTTTCCTTGAATTCTGGTTCGCGAAGCGGGAACTCCTCTGTACTGATCAAATCACCCAGCTTAGACAATACGGTCAATCGACCACCGTAGGCCTCTTGCAGCAATTCCTTGGTGAATACTTCCTCCTTAGGGCCGGCAGCAACCAATCTTGTATTCAACAGAACAATGTGATCGAAATATTCATTTGCCGTCTGAAGGTCGTGGTGTACTATAATGACCGTCTTGCCTTGATTCTTCATCTCACGCAACAGCTGTAAAATGGCGTCTTCCGTTGCGGCATCCACTCCCACAAAAGGTTCGTCCATCAAATAAATGTCGGCTTGCTGCGCCAGTGAACGTGCAATAAAGACACGCTGCTGCTGACCGCCCGAAAGCTGAGAAATTTGACGATGTGCAAATTCGAGCAAATTCACTTTTTCGAGCGCTTCAGTTGCTATGCGCTTGTCCTCTTTTGAGATGCGACGGAACAAGTTGTTCTTTCGGTATCGACCCATCAATACCACATCCATTACGTCGGCAGGGAAGTCCCAATCTACACTTTCACGCTGGGGCACATAGCTCACTCGCTCACGCACTTTATCCAAAGGCTGTCCGAAAATCTCGGTATATCCACTGTCCGGTTTCATCAGACCCATAATGGTCTTCAACATCGTCGTTTTACCGGAACCGTTAGGACCTACGATGCCTACAATCTTGCCCGTCGGCAATGAAAAGTCAACATCCCATAGCACAGGTTTGCTGTGGTAGCTGACAGTTAAGTTGTGTACTTCTATGCTCTTTTCCATCATTTCAAAGAGTTTAAAATTTGTGTCGTGTTATAAATAAATGCTCCAATAAGCGTGGCCTCAGGTGTACCCTGATCTCCCAATGCATCTGAGAAGAGTGGCTCGCCTAATTTCACCTGGCCGCCTTTCTGTTGCACCGCTTCCTGCAACGCCTCAATGCTTTTAGAATTCACAGAAGTTTCCGTAAAAACTGTGGTCAATTCTCTCTCGATAATAAACTCAGCAGTGCTGCGCATGTCGTTCACTCCAAACTCTGCCGCGGTGCTCACCCCTTGCAGTCCCTTTACCTCAATGGCGAATGCACGACCGAAATAAGAGAAGGCATCGTGCGCCGTTACCATAGCTCTATTAGAATCGGGAACATCCATAAGTGCAGTAGCGAAATCTGTATGTGCTGCGCGCAGTTCTGCAGCATAGCGCTCTGTATTGGCAATAATATCGTCGCTATGCTCTGGGTACTGAAGGGCCAGAAATCCACCCAGACCTTCCACGCAACGCGCCCAAAGGTTTAGATCAAACCAGATGTGTGGATCATGAACGTTTGGCCCTACCTCTATTAGGTCATTTTGCTTCAACGCGTTGCTCATGGCATACACCGGTTTGCTGCGCCCTATCTTTTCCAAGATATCCGTCATCTTTCCTTCCAAATGCAAGCCGTTGTGAAGGACAATTGTTGCGCTATTTAATTTGGCCACATCGCTCTCCACTGGCTTGTAGGAATGCGGGTCAATGTTGCTCTGCATAAGGGCAACCACCTGAATTTCATCGGGTAAAATCTGACGGGCTGCATCGGCCATCACCGAAGTAGTGGCAAGAACCTCAACCGGGGCCTCATTCTGACATGAGACCAGTGAAACAGTCCCTATTATTAATGCCATTATTCGTTTCATAGGGCAATCGCATAAATGTTAGAGGACATGCTGTGACTGAGCCAAAAAACGGAACCGTCGGTAGCTTTAAGCTGGATGCTTGAGTCGAAATTTGAAATGGAAATCAGGGTAAATTCTTTGCCCAGACTAATACTAAGCTGATCGAGCTGATTGAAAAAATCGGTTCCTGCATCTTCCACACGGACCACACGTAATCGGCTGCCTTCGGAAAACTGCTGCAACGGCTCACCCATCGTTGGGGGTATGGCGCCATTTGCCTGCGGTATGGGATCACCGTGCGGATCATGGATAGGAGAGCCTAAGTACGTGGCCAATTTTTCCACCAATTCCCCGCTTTGCACGTGCTCCAACTGCTCCGCCAAAGGGTGCACCTCTTCCCAGCCAAAGCCTAATTTCTCCACCAAAAATGTCTCCCACAAACGATGCTTTCTCAAGATATGTTTGGCCAGGGCCAACCCGTCCGAGGTAAGCTTTACACCTTTATAGGGAATAACCTCAGCGAGGCCTTTGGATGCCAATCGCTTAACCGCCTGTGTGGCAGAAGGGCCCTTAGCGCCAACGCGTTGCGCCAATGCACCATTAGATACCGCATCTCCACCGCCCAAATGATACAAGGCCTTAATGTAATTTTCTTCGCTTTCTGAGTGAGTTTTCACCTTGGCTATAAATAGTTTTAGGTAAAACTAAACCTTTGTGCTCACATGCGCAACAAGCCTTAAGGATATCTTGAAAGAAGAATGTACCTTGCACTTCGTGAAGCAGAACACTTACTTTATTTCCGACCTACACCTCGGTGCGCCTTCTCTCGAACAGAGTCAACAGCGCGAACGGAAAGTCGTGGATTTTTTGAAGTCAATTGAAGACGATTGTGCAACGCTTTACATCGTTGGCGACCTGTTTGATTATTGGTTTGAATACAAAAGAGTCGTTCCACGGGGTCATACTCGCTTGTTAGGCACCCTAGCAAATATGGCTGACAAAGGCATGCACCTGCATGTTTTCACTGGAAACCACGACCTGTGGATGACAGATTACCTTGAAGAAGAGTTACGCGCAACCGTGCATCACCAGCCCTTAAGAATTCAATTAGGTACAGGACAATTTTACATCGCCCACGGCGACGGACTTGGTCCAGGCGACCTGAAGTACAAGATGATAAAACGCATCTTCACCAACCCGGTCTGTCAGTGGTTGTACAGACGGATTCACCCCAATTTCGGGGTCGGTTTCGCTGCACGGATGTCGCGCGCCTCGCGAAATTCTCAAAGCGACAATGACCATGCCTTCCTTGGCGACAAAGAGCGCCAGCTCCAACATAGCTTATCAGTTCTTGAAAATGAAAATATCGACTTCTTCATCTACGGACATCGACACCACCTCAAAGATTTAGCGATCACTCGAAAGCGAAAGGATGGCACTAAATTTGATTCTAGGTACGTTGTATTGGGCGATTGGATCTCCTTAGATTCTTTTGCTAAATGGGACGGAACAACCTTAACAACATCAACCTTCTCCTCTAAACAATGAAACAACTACTACTCCTTGCGGCCTTGACTTTAGGCCTTTCTGCGGGTGCACAAGACTACAAAGGACATTACGGCATCGGCCTTGCAGTAGGCGAGCCGAGCGGTTTTAGTATTAAGAAATTCAACAATTCTAGCGAAGCCTTCCAATACACTATCGGCTATAGTACTGGAAATAATCCCGGGGTCAACCTTGGCGTTGATTTCCTGCTACACAACTACGACTACATCAGTGCAGAGCGCGGTTCCGTCCCTTTGTATTATGGGCTAGGAGTACACGTGAAGAGCTATGAAAACGAGAACCAAATCTATGCTCGTGCACCACTGGGAATCGCTTATGAACTCCATGATTTACCGTTGGATATTTTCTTTGAATTTTCACCAGGACTCGCTGTCGTTCCAACCCCGAGCTTGGTCATGAACTTCGGCATCGGCGGACGTTTCTACTTTGATATTAAACGCGCTGTGGAAAAGCTCGATGAAGCTATTTAATCACAATACGACCAAATAAAAAAGCCCGAGCATGAGCTCGGGCTTTTTGATCTTTAAAATCGGCTTCGCGAATTACTTCGCTGCAGCATATTTCTCAGCAACTGCGTCCCAGTTCACAACATTCCAAAATGCTGCGATGTAGTCTGGACGACGGTTCTGATAGTTCAAATAGTATGCGTGTTCCCACACGTCCAAGCCCATGATTGGGTGACCGCCACAGCCTACGCCTGGCATCAACGTGTTGTCCTGGTTTGCAGAAGAACATACTTCTAACTTACCGTCTTTAACACACAACCAAGCCCAGCCTGACCCGAAACGAGTCGCAGCAGCAGCATTGAATTTTTCTTTCAAGCCGTCCAACGAACCAAATGCTTCGTCAATAGCAGCTGCGAGATCTCCTGTTGGAGCGCCGCCGCCGTTTGGAGAAAGTACTTCCCAGAACAAGCAGTGGTTGTAGTAACCGCCACCGTTGTTGCGGATGGCCGCATTGTCTGAATGATTTGCAAGCAACTCTTCTATTGACTTGCCTTCCATATCTGTTCCTTCAACTGCAGCGTTGAGCTTTGAAGTGTATCCTGCGTGGTGTTTCCCGTGATGGATTTCCATGGTACGTGCATCAAAGTGCGGTTCTAGCGCATCATGTGCGTACCCCAATTGTGGTAATTCAAATGCCATAATGAGTAGGGTTTTTGTAGTTATTTGTGGCTAAGTTAACGCAAAATCGGCCCATCTGTTTTAACTTACGATTATATCCGCATATCCAATTCCTATGAGCTCCACTTCAAGCGCATCACCGCTTATTGCAAAAGCACCTTTTCTGGTGCTCGATGCGTCCGCGGGATCAGGAAAAACCTACAGCTTAGTCCAACACATATTGATGAATGCGCTGCGTCCGGCGAACATGCCTGAGGCTTACCAAAAAATCCTTGCCATCACCTTCACCAACAATGCCGCGGATGAAATGAAGGCTCGACTTTTGAAGCAGCTTTTAGAATTCAGCAATGATAGCGTACCGGCAAAAAATGAGTTCTTTAAGCCCATCTGGGAAGCCTTGAAGCTGTCGCCAGAGGAACTACAAGTTCGCGCTTCAGCAGGGGCTAAGCACATGCTCCACAATTACTCTACGCTGCATGTGGGGACCATTGACCAGTTCACACACAGACTAGTTCGCACCTTTACTCGAGACCTAGAACTCGATGATAATTTTGAGGTCCGATTAGACCTCGACGCAATGATTACTGAAGCCCTTGATGCGCTCTATAGCACTCTTGGGGAGCAGCACGAACTTCGTGAGGCATTGGTTGCTCTTGTTCGAGACCGCATGAATCGGGACAAGAACCATAATCCCGATTACGACCTTAAAAAGGAGGGCAAAAACAGTTTTAATGAAGACCATTGGCAATACTTAGAAAAGCTTCCTGAGCCCAAACGCCTCATTGAAATTCAACAAGAATTGGACACTAAAATTTCAGCCATCTGCGAAACTGGTCGAAAGCTGTCCGATGAAGCAAAAAAGATCCTTCAAGAACAGGGTATAGCGGAAACCCTTGTACACAAGAAGAATGTAAAGAGTCAGATTCTTACCAAATGGCGCAAGCTCCACCTCCATCCCTTGGACGCTGGTAAGAACGTTTGGAAATCGCATGTAAAAGGGGGGAACCACCCTTGGGAAGAATTCTTGGCTAGGGCTAAGCGTTTTGAAGACGAAAACAAACACGCTTTAATTCTCTTAAAAGAAGCCACTTCTAAACTGCAAAACTTGGCGGCGACCAAAGCATTGCTCGCAAAGTTTGAAGAACTGCAAAAGAGCCAAAATGCCATGCCGCTCAGCGCATTCAATAAACTCATTGCCGAAGAGCTCGAAAAAGAACCTGCCGCATTCATATATGCCCGACTGGGTGAAAAATATTGGCACTTCTACATCGATGAATTCCAAGACACCTCAGTAGTGCAGTTCAACAACTTGCACCCACTCATTGAGCATTCACTCACTAAGGACGAGCATGACAATAGCGCACTCATCGTCGGGGACGCCAAACAAAGCATTTACAGATGGCGCGGCGGGAAGGCAGAACAGTTCATGGAGTTGGTGAACAATACCCACCACATAAATCGCTTTGAAAGACATCCTGATGGTCATGAGCTTTATGAGCGAAACACACTTCGACTGGAGAATAATTTCCGCACTCATGGCGCCATTGTGCAGTTCAACAACTCACTCTTTTCCAAACTTTCCAATGATTTAGGACTGCCCGAACACAAAGAGGTATATTCTAGTGAACGAGTAAGTCAAATCCCCAACAAAAACCAAGGCCAAGGCGAGGTTCGTATTGATGTCCTCGAAGCTGCTATTGCAGATAAACATAAAGAGGGCGCTTGCGAAAAAACCGTTGAACGCATCCAAGAATTAAGGGCACGTGGGCACGAATGTTCCGACATTGCCATTTTAGTACGCGGCAACGCTGACGGAAAACGCATCGCAAATTTTCTGACCCAAAAGGGCTACTCGGTACTTAGCACAGATAGCCTTGTCTTGAGCAATGCCCACGAAGGGAGGCTGTTGCATGCCGCCTTTAAGCTCTACCTCAACGGTGATGATAAAGAAGCAAGATTTGCACTAGCTCATGCCTTAGTTCGACAAGAAAAAATCCCTGCTGAACATGGGTTTCATTTTGAAAGGTCCACAGTACTAGAAGGCGTTAAAGCCATCGTCTCCTATTTTCCAAAGGCCGCTCAGCTACTGTCCCCAGCAAATAGCTTGTTTGATTTTGCCGTTCGCGTCTTTGATGCTTTTGGCTATTTAGAGGAAAGCAACGCTATGGTAGATGCTGCCTTAGACCTTGTTTTTGAATACCAAAGCGGAGAGGGCACTTTCGCAACTTTACCGCCTTGGTGGGAAGAGCAGGCCTCCAAAAAAAATGTGGAGGCGCCTGAAAGCAAGCCGTCCATAAAAGTAATGACCATTCACAAAAGCAAAGGGTTAGAATTTGAGCATGTCATTGTTCCTTTCGGAATCAATTTTAAGGCGGACAACTCAGAGCATTGGCTCGACTTTCCGCTACACGAAGAGCTCGAAAAAATGCCCGTATCTTTTAGCAAAGCCACGCGTGAACTCTTTAATGAGGAATTGGTCTCCACGTTGGAAACTAAAAACCGATTTGACTGGATGAACATGGTGTATGTGGCCTTTACACGACCAGTTAGCGGGCTTCATCTTATTCTTAAAGGAGGAGAAAAGCCTGGGGACCTAGCCAAGGCCGTACTCAATCAACTAGAATTAAATTACAATGCGCAGCACTGGTCAATAGGCACGATAATAGAGCCAGAGAAAAGAGGTTCGTCTCGACCAGCAGCTACGGAAAACATCCCTCACACCTCAATGGGTTCATTAGATGTGAAAATGGCATTGACCGCTCCCCTTAAGTGGTTCGAAGGGGGTACGGATGCTCGTAAATGGGGAACAGCATTACACCGCATTCTTCAGTCTCCTGAGGCGCTCAGACACCAAGGGCTTCAACGCCTGTACCGCAGCGGTGAATTCTCCTCAAACTTACACGAAAGAGCAGCAAAGATTCTTGAGGACATGAGTGCTAAGGAAGAGCTAAAAAACCTACAGAAAGAAGGCTCAATAGTATACACGGAACGGAGTATTATCAACGGAGAACATTCACTTCGCCCGGATCTCATAATCGAATCGGAACAGAAATTGATGGTAATCGATTATAAAACAGGTGTTCCGAAGGAAAAAGACCATGCACAATTGAGAGAATACATCGAACTCTTGTCCGCCTATTTTGAAAACGTTGACGGGGCCCTATTGTATATTTAATTGTTGCTTTGCAGTATCTTTATGTTAATAACCCTACCCCAATGAAAAACTTTGTTCTCATCGTGCTGCTTTTGTTTTCGGTAACTAACTGTAAACACGATCCCGTGACCCCTCCAGATTTTCCTCCTAACTCTTCTAAAAGTTGTCATCCAGATACCGTTTATTTTGTGAACGATATTCTCCCATTGTTACAATCAAACTGTGGTTCCTCCGGCTGCCATTCGGCTGTTAACCCTGCAGATGGACTAGCTTTAGTCGATTACAACAGTATCATGGAAGAGATAAAGCCTGGAGAGCCAAACAAAAGTGAGGTCTATGAAGTACTTGTTGAAACAGGAAACGACATTATGCCACCCCCGCCTGCCTCTCCATTAGACAGCACCTCTATTTGGAAAGTATTTACCTGGATATCTCAAGGAGCCGTAGAAAATCAATGTGACGATTGTGACACCTCTTCTGGCAGTTTTAGCCAAACCATTTTACCAATTGTACAAAGCCAATGTCAAAGTTGTCACAGCACTTCAAATGCATCAGGAAATGTTACTTTAATGGAGCATTCTGATGTTGTTAGTGCCGTAAATAATTCAAACCTTGTTTCAGCCATTCGTCGTTTAAGCGCGAGCCCTATGCCGCCTGCGGCTTCGTTAAGCGCGTGTGAATTGGCTCAATTTGATAAATGGATTCAAAATGGAATGCCCAACAATTAACCTTTTACCTAAACTAACCATCGTGCTATTTGCGCTATTTAGTTCTAGCTGTTATTATGATAATTACGAGGACAGCTACGGAAGCGGTAATGTTTGTGATACTGCCGTGGTTACGTTCAGTCAAGATATTAAGGCAATTATTGGACAGAATTGTGAAGGATGTCACAACGGAAATAGCGCGAATGGCGGCTTAAATTTAGCAGGACATGAAAATATTCAGTCTCCTGCATTATCCGGAAGCCTAATGGATCGTATTGAAAGACCTTCGAGCGACCCTCTATCCATGCCACCTGGAGGACCACTAAGTGATTGTGATCAGAAAAAATTAACCGCCTGGATTAACCAGGGCGCGCCAAACAACTAGTATTATGAAAAAGCTCTTTACACTACTTGCACTAACGTTAGGCCTAAGTCTTAGCGCTCAACAATATATGACTCGCCAAGGGTCATTAACTTTCGATGCCGGATCTCCACTTGAGGATATTGTGGCTATAAGCAATAGCGCTACTGCAGTCTATGACGTTCAAGATGGTAAATTAGGGGTTCAGGTACTTATGACCTCGTTTGAATTCAAACGCGCTTTAATGCAGGAGCATTTTAATGAGAATTACGCCGAAAGCGAGGTGTATCCAAAAGCGGTATTCAAAGGCAAGTTCGAAGCTGGACGTGCCATAGGTGCGCTCACTATTCATGGGGTAACCAAGGATGTCGATGTACCTGCAAAACTTGATCTCTCAAAGGAAACGGCCCATCTCGTTGCAGAATTTGCTGTAACTATTGAAGAATACGGCATCGCCATTCCTAGCGCTGTCGCTAATAAAATTGACAAACAAGCCAAGATTTTAGTGGATTGTAAATTGGTAGCCAAATGATGCGTTCATTCGTTTTTGCATTCCTCATTTTTTCTGCCGTTCAGGCCTTTGGACAAGAGGATGATCTTTTTGACCTCTTTGACGATGTAGAGGAAGTTCAACTTACCTACGCAACGTTCAAGGGAACACAGCTTATCAATTCTGCCACGAATGAAACGCCAGGAGAAGGCGTGCTTCAATATGTTATCGCACACCGTTTTGGAAGCTTTAATGACGATTACTTATACAATTTCTTCGGCTTAGACAATGCGCAGATTCGAATGCAGTTGGACTATGGCATGACCGACAAACTTAACGTAGGGATTGGACGGAGCTCTTTCTTAAAAGTCGCGGATGGCTTTATCAAATACAAATTACTCCAGCAACAAACAGGTGCCAAGAACGTTCCAGTAAGCTTGACCCTAAACAGTTCTATCAATTATCGTAATGCACGCTATACAGACGGGGTACAGCATTATACGAGCGACCGGATTTCTTACCTACACCAAGCCATTATTGCCAGAAAATGGAACCGGAAACTAAGTACTCTGGTGAGCCCTTCCATTGTACATTTCAACTTGGTACCCACCGCCCAAGATCCAAATACCACTGCACATCTAACCTTGGGAGGCCGCTATAAAATTACGAACCGAATGGCTCTAACCGGTGAAGGAACGCTAATGTCAAATCGTGAATTTAGCAGTGGTGAAAGATATACTACTCCTTTCGCCTTGGGTGTAGATATAGAAACTGGCGGCCATGTTTTTCAACTACACATCTCGAATACCCGTGCTTTGAACGGCCCCTTTTGGATGGCTAGAAACCCATACAGCGCGAGTAACGGCGGGCTATTCTTAGGTTTCAATATCTCCAGGGTTTTCACTGTCAAAGAGTAAGGTTTGGACATAAAAAAACCCTGCCCGAAGACAGGGTTTAACCAAACCAATAAACCTAAGCTACTCTTAAGTTGATGTAAATGTAAGGTGAATTCTTGACAAATAGAAAAAGTTGCATAGTAAAAAGTGTTAAAGAAACACTAAGTGTCTAATCTGATACCTACAGTGAACAAAAAGCTGATTGCTATCCAACTACATCAGTAAATCACGAATTGCGACTAAAAACCACTATTACCTGTTTAACTAATTTTTTACATTATTAAACAGAAGTACTCTTGTAAAAAAAACACTTGATTTTTATGGGGCACAATCATTTGATAATGAAACGTTTATGTTTTTTTAAGCTGTGAGTAATTCAATTAAGTGTAATTTGTACACTATTGGAATAATCTTATTATACTTGTAAACTAATCGTTAACACAATTAATAATGAATCAAAATCTACGTCGTGTATTGTCATCAACGACGCTTTGGTGCTCAATGCTTCTACTTGGCTCACAAGTAGCTTATGCACAGAGTGAAGGCGAAGGTGGTGACGATGCAATGTCTCAAACAGACATGTTGTTTGAGCAACTTGAAGAAGTTGTTGTCATTGGTTACGGTACTCAGAAGAAGAAAGACCTTACAGGTTCTTCTGCTCAGGTAAGTGCCGAAGACTTCAACGGTGGTGTCGTTACATCACCAGAAATGTTGATCCAAGGCAAGGCCGCAGGTATCACAATTACTCCAACCAACGGTGAGCCGGGTGGTGGTGTAAGTGTTCGTGTTCGTGGTGGTACCTCGATCTCATCTAGTAATGAGCCGCTTTACGTTATTGACGGTATGCCTGTTCAGTCAGCGAACACGCTTCCTGATGGTACTGGTCTAACTGGTGGTTCTCAGCGTAACCCGCTTTCTCGTCTGAACCCGAACGACATTGAGTCGATCACTGTTTTGAAGGACGCTTCTGCGACTGCTATCTACGGTGCACGTGGTGCAAACGGTGTAGTACTTATTACTACTAAAAAAGGTAAGGGTGGTGCTATGAGTGTTGATTACAACTATCAAGTAAGCGCTTCAACGCTTGCTAAGAAGTTGGATCTTTTAACAGCTGATGAATACAAGGCTGCGGTTAGCCGTTTCGGTCTAGGTAACACTCTAGGCAACGCAGACACTGACTGGCAAGACGAAGTGTTCCAGACTGGTGTGGCTCAGCAGCACAATTTGAGCCTTGCCGGCGGTACAGCTGCAGGAAACTACCGTTTATCTCTTGGTTACTTAGACCAAGACGGTATCGTGATTAACTCAGGTACTGAGCGATTCACTAGCCGTTTGTCGATGAACCAAAAAACATTGGACGGTAAATTGACGCTTTCTGGAAACATCAACGTTTCTCAACAAGACGATAACCTTACTCCTTACCAGCAAACTGGTGGTTTCGAAGGTGGTCTTTTCACTAACGTGATGAAGATGAACCCGACGCTTCCTGTTTATGACGCTGACGGAAACTACACGTTCGTTTCTAACTCTGTTCGTAACCCAGTTCAAGCTGCATTGGAAATTGACGATGTTGCTCGTACAACTGGTATCACAATGAACGGTACAGCTCGTCTAGATCTAGGCGACGTATTGGAAGGTCTTAGCGCTACTGCTAACACTGGTTACGATACATATAATACACTTCGTAAAACTTACCTACCTAAAGCTACTCCTTACGGTGTTGCTGATAACGGTGTTGCTTCACAGAAGTACGGTCAAGTTTCTTCTCAAGTATTGGAAACGTACTTAAACTACGATGCTGAAGTTGCTGGTAACATGTTGAACTTCATGGCAGGTTACTCTTGGCAAGAAAACAACTACGAAGGTTTCGGTGCTACTGCATACGAATTCGTTACAGATAACTACAGCTTTAACAACCTTGACGGTGGTGGTCGTGCACAATTGGGTGACAAGTACTCTTACCGTGGTCAGTCTCGTCTAGTTTCTTTCTACACTCGTGCTAACTACGATATCGGTGGAAAGTTGATGTTAACAGGTACTGTTCGTCGTGACGGTTCTTCTAAGTTCGGTGCTGACAACAAGTGGGGTATCTTCCCTTCTTTCGCAGCTGCATTGCGTCTATCTGAATTTGACTTCGTTCCAGAAGCATTCTCTGATTTGAAATTGCGCGCTGGCTGGGGTGTTGTAGGTAATGAGGCCATTGGTGAATACCAAAGTATCGCACGTATCGGTACAGGTTCTAACGCTGTTATCGGCGGTTCTGCAACTTCAGGTACTGGGTATTTGAATCCTGCTAACCCAGGTCTACGTTGGGAGTCTACTGCTTCTACGAACATCGGTTTGGATTGGGAAATGAACGGTGGTAAATTCTACGGTTCTTTGGACTTGTTCCAGAAAAACACTTCAGATCTTCTATTGACTGTTCCTGCACCGGCTCCTTCTGTTGCTCCAACGTTGTTGGCTAACGTAGGTGCTACTTCAAACACTGGTTTTGATTTGATGTTGAACTACGCGCTAATGAGCTCTTCTGACTTCGGTTGGGATATCGGTTTCAACTTGTCTCGTTCAAGACTTGTAATTGAAGACTTAGGTACTAACTCTGAGATTTTGACAGGCGCTATCTCTGGTGCTGGTCAATCAGGTGCTTTCGCTCAGAAACTTGTTGTAGGCGAAGCTTACGGTACTTTCTACGGTCTCGTATACGATGCTTCTTCTAACACTTACGGTGACGAAGCTGAAGTAATCGGTTTGGCTCAGCCAGACTTTACATACGGTTTCTTGAACACGTTTAGCTTCGGTAAATTCAACGCTAGCGTATTCTTCCGTGGACAACAAGGTGGCTCTGTGTTCAACAACACAGCAATGGAGTACACTACACTTGATAACCTGAATACCAACATTAACTTGTTGGCTCCTGCACTTGACTTCTCTGACGATATGTTGACGTCTACGCCAACGTACTCTTCTCAGTGGATTGAAGATGCTTCGTTCTTGCGTCTTGATAACTTGAACATTTCTTACAACGTTGACGTTGAAGGTTCACAGTGGTTGAATTCAGCTGTTGTTGGTTTGAGCGGTCAAAACTTGTTGATGTTGACTAACTACACTGGATACGATCCTGAGGTAAATACTTCTGCTTCAGGTAATGGTGCTCCTTCGTTAGGTATTGACTACACCAACTACCCACGTGCACGCACTATTGCATTGAACGTGAAATTCAACTTGAAATAATTTAAAAAAGATCAATACAATGAAAAGATTTTCAAAAATCGCATTGATTGCAGCCGCCGCCGTATCTACAGTTACGTTCCAGAGCTGTACTGATCTAGAAGAGACTATCTACGAGGATATCACCGCAGATAACTTCTTCTCAAGCGAAGGCGATTACTACTCTGTACTCGTAAACGCTTACGGTAACCTACGCCCATTGTTGTGGGGTTACTTTAACAATAGCCAGATTTCTTCTGACGAAACTATCGTTCCTACCCGTGGTGGTGACTGGGGTGATGGTGGTAAATGGAGAGAACTTCACCAGCACAACTGGACACCAGTAAATGCAGAAGTTGTAGGCCATTGGAATGATGCGAACAAAGGATTGGCTCAAACTAATCAGTTCATCTATGATCTCGATGCTGCTGACGCAAGTCTGTTTAGCGTTTATGACAAAGATGTTCTCATGGCTGAAGCTAGAGTTCTTCGTGCATTTTATTACTTCCAATTAATGGACTTCTATGGTGGTGTTCCGATCCTACAGAGCGCAGCCATTGATCCGGCTAATCTTCCAGCGAAGAATACGCGTAAAGAAGTATTTGAATACATTGAAAGTGAACTGCTTGCTGCAATTGGTAACTTAAAAGACATGCATACGTCTGACCAACAAGGTCGTGTTACTAAGTACACTGCACACGGTTTACTTGCAAGAATGTACACTAACGCAGAGGTGTTTACTGGTACTGCTAGATGGGCTGATGCTGCATCACACGCCGACATGGTAATCAATAGTGGTGAATTCAGCCTAGAAGCTGATTTCCATGATAACTTCTCACCTGAGAATGACGGTGGTTCTGAGCACGTATTCGTTGTCCCTAACCTTGCACAAGGTGGACTAGGACTTACGTTCAACATGAGAACAATGCACTACAACCAGTTGCCATCTTCTCCATGGAACGGGTTCTGTACGTTAGCAGATTTCTATAATTCGTTTGATACAGCTGACGCTCGCCACGATATCTTCTTGGTGGGTCAGCAGTATGACGACGCTGGTAATGCTTTGACTGACCGTCAAGGTAACCCATTGAGCTTTACGGCTTCTCTTCCTGGAATCACAGGTGCATCTGAAACTGATGGTATTCGCGTGGTGAAATACGGAATAGACCCAGCTGAACAAGGTGGTGATTCAGGTAACGATTACGTTATTATCCGCTACGCTGATGTACTTCTAATGAAAGCAGAAGCACTTCTACGTCAAGGAGATGAGACAGGTGCTCTTGCAATTGTTAACGATATCAGAAGTAGAGCTGGAGCTGCTGCGCGCACATCTCTATCACTAGACGATCTACTAGAAGAACGTGGATTTGAGTTAGCATGGGAAGGTGTAAGACGTCAAGATCTTATCCGTTTCGGTAAATTCACTGACTCTTGGGAACTTAAGGAGGTAACTGGTGAAGACTACATCAAGTTATTCCCTATTCCATTCTCAGCATTGGGAGCTAACCCGAACCTAGAGCAAAACCCAGGTTACCCTGCGGAATAACTCTAGTTCGATATAACTAAGTATTTAGTAAGAAGCCAGCACGGAAGTGCTGGCTTTCTTTTTTATCTTGCTACTCCTGCTTCAATGCTTACACACACTATGATTCGAAGGATATTACCCTTGGCCTTTTTGGCTTTTTTTACAACATGTCAGCCTGCTGATACCATCGATGCGTTATTCACGCAATTGGACAATAAAAAAATCGGAATTGACTTCCAAAACAACCTTGCTTACGACAAGGACTTCAACGTATTTAACTACCGTAACTTTTACAATGGCGGTGGTGTTGCTGTGGGTGATGTGAACAATGATGGATGGATGGATTTATACTTTACTGCCAACCAAACCTCAAATACCCTCTACCTCAACAATGGGGACATGACCTTTACAGACATCACCGAAAGCGCTGGTGTTGCTGGACAGCAAGCCTGGTCAACGGGAGTAGCAATGGCGGATGTCAATCAAGACGGGTTCATCGACATCTATGTCTCTAATTCTGGAGACATCAAAGGAGATAGCCGTGCTAACGAACTATTCCTCAATAACGGCGACAATACATTCAGCGAAGTTGCTGAGCAGTGGGGCGTTGCGGATCAAGGATTAAGCACCCACGGTGTGTTCTTCGATTACGACAGAGACGGCGACCTCGACCTCTATGTACTAAACAACAGCTACCGCGCTATTGGAAGTTTTAATCTTGAAAAAAGCTCGCGTGAAGTGCGCGATGCTGAAGGCGGGGATAAGCTGTACCGAAACGACGGAAATTCTTTTACCGATGTCAGCGATGCCGCAGGAATCATGGGTAGTGAGATTGGTTTTGGTTTAGGTACCACCGTAGGCGATGTTAATGGCGACGGATGGGATGATATCTACATCTCCAACGACTTCTTTGAGAAAGACTACCTCTACATCAACAATCAGGACGGTACATTTAGAGAAGAGCTCGAAGAACACATGCGTCATACCTCATTTGCTTCTATGGGTGCAGACATGGCAGACATAAACAACGACGGAGCACCGGATATCTTTGTTACAGATATGCTTCCGCAAGGTGTTCGCAGATTGAATCAGACCACCACTTTTGAAAACTGGGACGTCTATCAAGGAAAGTTGAAATGGGGGTACTACCATCAGTTCAACCGCAATATGCTGCACTTGAACACCATAGAAGGGGATTTCTCGGAGATTGGTCAACTAAGTGGCGTAGAAGCTACTGATTGGTCGTGGGGAGCGCTTATTGCCGATTTGGATAACGACGGTTGGAGAGATATCTATATCTCAAACGGAATCAACCATGACCTTACCGACCAGGATTACATCAATTACATCTCCAACGAGGAAGTGATGCGCTCCATCCTAACCAAAGAAGGGGTCAACTACAAGGAGCTTATCGATCTCATGCCTTCTACGCGCATTCCAAACTATGCGTACAAGAATGTTGCGAAAGGGTACAAGTTTGTCAATAAAGCAGAGGATTGGGGGCTTGCTGCGCCGAGCCACAGTAACGGTTCTGTCTATGCAGATCTAGACAATGACGGCGATCTAGAGTTGATCGTCAACAACACGAATCAAGCGCCGTTCATCTGGCGCAACAATGCCGAAACACTGCTTGCAGAAAACCACAGCATCTCGTTGGATTTGCGCAATGAAAACGGCGCGACTGCCATTGGCGCTAAAGTTTACGGCTATGCTGGTGGGGAAATGTTCTTCGCAGAATTGATTCCTATGAAAGGGTTCCAAAGCTCTGTAGATCCGAGAATACACCTTGGCATTGGTGCACATACTAGCCTCGATAGTTTAACCATCGTTTGGGGAGATAACACATCTCGTTTGAGTGCTGTAGCAGCAGATAGTCTTTACGTTATAACGGCGGCAGATGCTCAGCCTACACAGCTTGCACAAGTAAAGAGCACCTTGTTACAGGTCTCAGGAGAATATGGCTCGCGTACAGAGAACAATTACAGCCAGTTCAACGAGGAGCGCCTCATTCCACAAATGGTTACCACAGAAGGTGCACGATTGGCCTCCGCAGACATTAACGGTGACGGTTTTACAGACGTTTACCAATGTGGTGCGGCGGGCGAAGCGGGTAAACTGTTTTTAGGGTCCAATTACTACGGCTTTGAAGAAGCCGCTAGAAACCCTTTCAAAGCGCATGCTGCAAGTGAAGACACCGACGCTCAATTTTTTGATTACGATGGCGACGGAGATCTCGATCTGTATGTGGCAAGCGGTTCAATGGAGGCTGAAAACAACAGTACCGACCTTTTTGATCGCATCTATAAAAACGTCGGCGGTGGAAAGCTCGTCTATGATAAAAACGCACTTCCACGCCTTCCAGTACGCTCCTCCTCTATCGCTGTGGCCGATTTTGACGGCGACGGTTTGACCGATGTGTTTGTCGCGTCCAGAGGATTGAAAGGCCGTTACGGGATCCCTGCTAATGGTCTATACCTGAAAAATTATGGCAATGGGGAACTGCGCAACGAGCGTAGGACTACTCGCGGGTTCCAACGCATCGGTATGATTACAGATTGTGCTGCAGGCGATGTGGACGGCGACGGCGATGCCGACCTGCTTACTGTGGGTGATTGGTCGGGCATTCGACTTTGGATCAACGACAATGCAGGCTTTAAAGAGCAAACAATAGAAGCCGGTTTCAACTACAGCCAAGGCCTTTGGAATACGATGAAGCTCATAGATGTCGACGGTGACGGGAGCCTTGATGTAATAGCAGGTAACCTTGGAGAGAATTGCCGCCTAGAGGCCTCTGTTCAAAAACCGATGGCACTGTTCGTGAATGACTTCGATGGAAACAGTTCAACAGACCCAATCCTATGTTCGTATTGGGGCGATACATTGTTCCCACGTGTATTGCGACACAACCTGATCTCACAGCTGCCGTATTTGAAGAAAGAAAACCTCTTGTACCAGGAATACGCAGGCAAAAGTGTGTTTGAAGTGTTCGATACCCTCCAGCTCGAGCGCAGCGCGTTGCTCCAAGCACAAACGCTGCAGACAGTCATCTACTTCAATAACGGAAACGGCACCTTCAGTCAAGGCACACTCCCTCTAGAAGCACAGATCGCACCGGTTTATGCTATAGATGTGGTCGACGTGAACGGAGATGGCGCAAAGGATATCATAATGGGCGGAAACCTCTTTGAGGTGCAGCCGGAATGGGGAAGGTATGATGCCTCGCGAGGGACCGTACTGCTTGCAGACGGGAAACGCTCGTTTGAAGCAGTGGGCACAGCCGCGTCCGGACTCAACGTAGAAGGACAAGTGCGAGATATTATCACCTACAAGCGCGACGATGCAACCTATGTGCTCTTCTCCAAGGTTAATGGCCCTATGGAAGAATACAAACTCGCCGAATAATGCTGAAAAAGGCACATATCGCCTTATTTCTTGCCTTTTGTGCCTGTACATCAGCGCCCAAAGAACCCACCTTGTTTGAAGAGGTTAGCGAGGCGGCAGGTATTGACTTTGCGAATGTCTTAGAGGAAAACGACCAACAGAACATTGTGGACTACCTCTACTTCTACAACGGAGCAGGGGTTGCTGTGGCAGATTTTGACGGCAACGGGTTCGAAGACATCTACTTTGTGCGTAACCAAGGCGCCAATGCGCTCTATTATAACCAAGGGAATTGGAATTTCACCAAGGGAGACCTCTCCGCAGCCGGAAGTGCAGATTTTCAAACCGGGGTAAGTGTTGTAGACATCAATGCTGACGGTTTTCCCGACCTGCACGTGAGCGCCGTGAATTACCACATCTGGAACGGGCATAACGAGTTCTACCTCAACCAAGGCGACGGAACCTTTACTGAAATCAGCCAAGATTTGGGGATCGACTTAGCAGGCTACGGCCAACAAGCACTTTTCTTTGATTGCGACAATGATGGCGACCAAGATTTATACGTTTTGCGTCACAGCGTTCACCCTTCTGGGGCCTATAACAAGGCTTCACAACGCGGTACCACCGATGAAAAGGCAGGCGATCGTTTCTTCTTGAACACCGGCTCTCCTACAGCACCTGTTTTTGAAGATAAAACCGACGACTTCGGGGTACTTAGCTCACAGCTTGGTTATGGTCTAGCAATCGTCGCCGAGGACTTTAACAGCGACGGTTATTTGGATGTATTTGTCGCCAACGATTTTCACGAGAACGATTACCTGTATCTAAATCGCGCTGGCGAGGGTTTTGAATTGGCCACAGATGAAAGCTTTCAGACCAATTCTAAGTTTACCATGGGCGTGGATGCGGGCGACCTCAACGGAGATGGTTTGACCGACCTCTTCACCCTGGACATGAAGCCTTGGGACGAGGTAGAGCGCAAAAATGCGTTGGGTGCCGAGCCCTTCCACATTCATAAATACAAGCGCTCGCAAGGGTATGTCGAACAGTTTCCCAAAAACAGTGCGCACCTTCAACGCGGCAGTGTCCCTTCTAAGGGAATGGCCCTGCCGGTATTTGAAGACGTTGCCCCACTCCTTGGAGTTGAAAGCACCGACTGGTCCTGGGGGGTCCTGCTCGAGGATTTCGACGGTGATGGATACAAAGACCTCTACGTAACCAACGGAATCAAGCGTCGTCCCAATGACCTAGATTACATTCAATTCCTCTCGAGCGGAGAAGGCGTAGCGAAGTCCGACGAAAGCATTTACAGTCAGATGCCGCAGGGTCTCGTAAGTAATCGCGCCTACCGTGGAACACATGATGGGATGGTGGAAACCAGCAAAAGCTGGGGCCTCGATTTCAAAGGCACTAGTAACGGATCTGCGGTGGCCGATTTTGACAATGACGGTAAACTGGATCTAGTCATCAACAACCTCGACGACCGCGCACACCTGTACCGCAATATCCTCGCCACCGCCGCAACAACAGTTGACTTTGGCGGTTACAACGTACGATACCGTAAGCGCCTTGGTGCAAAATCGCATTGGAACCTTGGAACACGCTCTTGGCTTAGTCACAGCTCTACCCGTAAAAATGTGGACGATTTTGGAGGAGGCATCATCGTTGAGTGGCCGAATGGAACGGCAGAGGCATATATGCTCTTGCCGGGTGAACACAACGCACTTCGTCCTGGCGAAGGCATGGCCGTTGATGGTTTAGAGACAGTGAACAAGAGCCGTGTCGCGGCTGCTTTAGATACTTTACCCTTCGGACATAAAGAAGATGCGTACACCAGCTTTGTGGAGACCCCGCTATTGATACAAGGCACGGACGAATTAGGTCCTGCGGGCGCCTATTTCGACGGAAAGCTGTTTGTGGGCGCCAGCACCGGTAAAGCACCGCTTTGGGCAGACTTGCAAACTATGGACACCACCCTTTTGTGGGCCGATAGAGCACATGAAGACGTGGATGCTGCACTCGTAACGCTAGCCACCGGTCAAACCGCCCTTGTAGTGGTCACCGGCAGCAGCCAAATACCCAATAATTCTACACGTCAACAAGACCGCATTTACTTCCATTCAGATAAGCCAAGTGTTTCTCTAGGTGAAGAGGGAACCAATGCTTCTTGTGTAGCCGTTCTAGACCTCAATGGCGACGGAAACGACGATATTTTCATTGGGGAGCGCTCCATTTGGAACGATTACGGTGCCGCACCTTCGCACGCAGTGTATTACGGAACCAATGACGGTTGGTTTGAAAAGGAACAGCCGTCATGGACCGCTGAATTAGGCATGATTACCGATGCCACTACAGGAGATCTTGACGGTGACGGTACCAACGATCTCATTGTCGCAGAAGATTGGGGAAAGATTAAAAGCGTTGATAGTAACGGAAAGGTTCAGTCCTTGAGTGAAAACGGGTGGTGGCGCTCGGTATACGTTGCCGATTTAGACCACGACGGTACAGCAGAAATTTTCGCCGGTGGCGTAGGACAGAATCACGGTATTGCCTTGAGTCCTGAGACACCTGTGGAGCTCTGGATCACCGATCTCGACGGGAATGGCAATCGCGACTTCTTGTACAGCTACGTAAATCAAGGCGAGCGCTATCCATTGTTCGGGCGTGACGAACTCATCAAGGAAAGCGTCAGGTACCGCAAGGATTATCTGAAGAACAGAACATTCTCTGGGGTACCGTTTGAAAAAATGTTTGGGGATGCACTAACCGGCGTTGAACCGCTTAACGTTGGTTTTACCGGCAGTGCACTGCTCGTCTCCAGCGACAGCGGCTGGGTACAAATCTCCTTGCCTTCTGACGCACAGCAGGCACCCATCAATGCGGCTATTGCCACGGAGCGCGGTCTATTGCTGTGCGGCGGCGCAGATAATATGCACACCTCTATCGGTACCCAAGAGAGCTTCTGCGGAGCCTTTCTTACCTACGGATCGTCCGGGCCTTTGTGTAGCGATGCGCCCTTCATTTTACGCGGATCCACGGCCAAACTTGTTTCCACCCCGCACGGTCTCGTGCTCCTTCAAAACGACGGCGCTGCATTGCTTTACACGGGTGATTTATAGAGGGGTTTTCCCTATTTTAGCGAGATGCGAAATCTTCTTTTGTTTGCCTTAATCAGCGGGACATTGCTCAACTCGTGCACCTTAGATCCGGAATGTGAATGGACAGACCTATACGCCGACTTTGAATCCTACGAATTCACGACCGATTTAGAACAAACCAACATCGTTTTGCTCACCCCTGAGTTTGATCCGAACATCGTGCTTTTTGAGCCATACATTATTCGCAGCGATAGTGCTTATGATGCACTCACCCAGTTTTCGCGTGATGAAGAATGCCCCTACTGCGTATATCCTGTCATCGATTTTGACGAATACACGTTGATTGGCTTTTCTACGGAAATTAGCTGTCTAGCCACGAACTACCTAAAACTAACAAGTACGCCCGAAGGGTGGCGCTATGCCCTTAAAACCGTCGATGAAACCCAGTGCAACCAACTGTTGTGCGACAACTTCAGCTTCAATTGGATCCTGCTTCCGAAAGCCGCGGACACTACGGATATATCCTTTGAAACTGGACTTGCTCGCTATTTCTGCGACTGTTAATCTAACAACACATGAAACGACTTCTAGTAACACTCACTTTAAGCGCCTTTGTGGCGACCTCTTGCCAAGGTCCCAAAGAGCCGTACAACGATTATTCGCGTGATCTGCAGAACGCCTATCAAGCAATCACAGACATCTTGGTGCACGATATTTTCTCGCCACCCGTGGCTGCAAGGGTTTATGCCTATTCTGGCGCAGCAGCTTACGAGGTAATAGCTCAAAGCAATGCAAATTACCGTTCTCTTGCGGGTCAATTCCACGAATTCCCAACAGTAGACCCAGCACCAGCGGATGAAAATTACGTGCCCGAATTGGCTTCGCTTCATGCCTTAGGTGTGGTCGGCAAGGCCTTAATCTTCTCGGAAGACCGGATGCAAGCACATATGGACGGGTTGTTCGAAAAGATGAGTGAGCACCACAGCGCTGAAGCCATCGACGTGAGTCGCGACTACGGACAACGCGTGGCAGATGCTGTGTTGAATTGGGCCCAGGGTGATAACTACAACCAAAGCCGCACGTTTACTAAATACGAGATCAACGACGATCCGATGCGATGGAAGCCAACGCCCCCGGATTACATGGACGGTATTGAGCCACACTGGAGAAATATTCGTACGCTGGTCATGGACAGCGCGCAGATGTTCAAACCGGTACCCCCGCCAACGCCTTCTCTAGATACTGCCTCGAAATTTTACAAAGATCTCATGGAGGTCTACCACACTGTTAACAACTTAACGCCCGAACAAGAGGCTATTGCACAGTTTTGGGATTGTAACCCGTATGTGAGCGTGCACCGCGGTCACGTGATGTTGGCCACAAAAAAGATCACTCCTGGAGGTCACTGGATGGGCATTACGGGCATTGCTTGTCGCAAAGCGGGTGCAGATTACGGTACTACCATCAATGCGCACTTGCGCGCTGCTACGGGTTTGTTTGACGGTTTCATCTCTTGTTGGGATGAGAAGTACCGTTCGGAATTGGTCCGCCCTGAAACGGTGATTAATGAGAATTTTGATGAGAATTGGACCCCGCTGCTGCAAACGCCTCCATTCCCTGAGTATACCTCGGGACACAGTGTTATTTCAGGTGCTGCAGGTGTGATGCTTACCGGCGTCTTTGGAGAGAACTTCGCCTTCCAAGATTCTACAGAACGCGTATATGGGCTTCCTGACCGCTCCTACGAAAGCTTCACCGCTGCCTCTGACGAAGCGGCCATTTCGAGATTGTACGGCGGTATTCACTACATGCCAGCCATCGAGATTGGCGTGAGCCAAGGACGCGCCTTAGGGGCCTATCTAGACGCCAACTTAACGACCTATACCGGAGATGAATAAGCCGTTTAAATGGGCGTTGCACATCAACTTTTTTGTGTACGCCATACTACTGAATAGTGTGGGTATCGTCATCCTAAAAAGTATTAACAACTATGGTGTGAGCGAAGTGCAGGCCAGCACCCTTGAGCTCTTCAAGGATATGCCTATTGCCATCGTTTCCTTCCTCATTGCCAGCTTTGTACCGCGCATCGGCTACAAGAAAATCATGGTCATCGCCCTGTCCATTACCTCGCTGGGGTTGATTCAGATGTGGGCAGGAAATAGCTTTGTCTCTTCGCAAATCCTCTTTGCCATTGTTGGGTCTTCCTTTGCCCTGATCAAGGTGGCAGTTTATGGATCCATCGGTGAAGTAACTTCAGGAGAAAAAGAACACAATGCACTGATGAGTTCCGTGGAAGGAACCTTCATGTTCGGTATTGCCTTGGCCTACTTCCTTTTCCCCGCCTTCAATAGCGAAACAGACCCTAGTGCTTGGCTCAACGTATATCTCCTACTCACGGGTCTAGTACTATTAGCTTTGGCCTTTCTTGCGCGCATTCCAGAGTTGCCTAAAGAGGAAAATAGCACGCCCTTGAGCGAAGAGTTCTCTGCCATGATCGGACTCATCACCAAGCTATTGGTTGTCGTATTTGTCTTCTCCGCCTTCCTATACGTAATGGTGGAGCAGGGCATTATGACTTGGCTGCCAACGTTCAACGAGAAGGTATTGGCACTGAGCGAAAGCAACAGTATTCGTATGGCCAGTATCCTTGCCATTACCCTAGGTTTAGGTAGAATCCTTGGGGGTCAATTGAGCGAGCGCTTCCACTGGACAATTGTCATCTCGGGAGCGATTATCGGCGCTATGCTCATGGTCGCCTTTGTCCTTCCGCAAGCGCTAGACCGTGAAGTCAGCGAAGATGCCGCAATGATCTTTGGCCTGCCAGTCCTCGCCTTTATCTTCCCACTAGTAGGGCTCTTCATTGCACCCATCTACCCACTATTAAACAGCGTAATGCTCAGTGCCCTGCCTAAGAAAATGCACAGCCCAATGACCGGCCTGATCGTACTGTTTTCCGCCACAGGCGGCACCCTAGGTTCACGAATCACGGCCTACTTCTTTGAGCGATTGGGCGGCGGTGCGTTCTATTTCACATTAGTACCTATGACGCTCCTACTTATCGCAGTTTTCGTCTTAAGAAGATTGACTAAGAAAGTGTAAATTCTAAGAATGAATACGATCGATCAACTTCTTGGCGAACTCTTTGTTGACTTGCACACGAGCGGCATATGGAAAGACGAGAAATACATCAGCGATGCAGAGCTCACTACTCCTGTAGACAAGGTTTTGGCCCTTTACAATGAAGAGAAATCCAGGGCCAATTTTGACCTAAAATCCTTCTTCGAAAAACACTTCCAGCCGGCACAAGCTGTGGAGGTCGATTTTGCAGCCGACCTCAACCGTTCACCGGAGGATCACATTAAAGCACTCTGGCCTTATTTGCACCGCAGTGCCGACCCTACAGATATACTTAGCACGAAAGTTCCCCTTCCGCACTCCTACATCGTGCCAGGAGGCAGATTTCAAGAAGTCTATTATTGGGACAGCTACTTCACCCAGCTAGGACTACTTGCACACGGACACCGCTCTTGGGTCGGAGACTTGCTGGACAACTTTGCCCATTTTATTGATACCTACGGACACATTCCCAACGGCAACCGCACCTACTTTCTCTCACGCTCTCAGCCACCTTTCTTTGCGCTCATGGTTGATGCGTATGCCAAAGGTGCCGAAGAGCCCATGGAAATCTACGAACGCTATCTACCGGCTCTAGAAAAGGAACATGCCTTCTGGTCTACCGAGCACCGCAATGAAGACGGAAAAACTACCTATTGGGACGCTGGAAACTCGCCCCGCATCGAAATGTACCGTACCGATCTGGAATGGGAGGCGCACGCCAAAGAGCACCCCCTTTTCTTCCAGCACCTTCGTGCTGCTTGCGAAAGCGGTTGGGACTTCTCTTCCAGATGGCTAACTAACCCCATGGACCTGGGCACCATTCATACCATGGATATCGCACCTGTGGACCTCAATTCGCTCCTTCTGTTCCTAGAAGAACTACTATTTAATCTCACCGGAAATAAGGTCTACGAAGTCGCCGCCTACGAGCGCAAGCACAAGCTTCAAACAGAATTCTTTACCGAAGAAGGCTTCCAAGACATTGACCTAAGAAGTGGTGCCGGCACCGGCGCTGTGAGTGCCGCAGTGTTCTACCCGCTATTTGTGGGTGCAGCAACGACGGACCAAGCTGCGTTTACTGTAGAACACCACCTCCCCCAATTACTTGAAACTGGTGGGCTCCTAACTACGCCGATATGCAGTGGTCAACAATGGGACGCCCCGAACGGCTGGGCACCTTTGCAATGGATCGCCGTAAAAGGTTTGGACCGCTACGGATTTAAAGAAGAGGCTAAAGGCATTGCTACACGATGGATACGAACGTGTGATATCATTTACAACGCGCGCGGCAAATTCGTGGAAAAGTACAATGTGGTTGAGCCAGAAAACCTAAGCAAAGGCGGAGAGTACGACGTCCAAGACGGCTTTGGGTGGAGCAACGGCGTATACATTGCCATGCTCGAATACCTCAAAAAATAACGCTTAGCTACCGGCCAAGGGAGAACCAAAAATCCCTACCGCCATTTCCGCCCATAGGATGGCGAATAAGAGCATCAATAACAGCATTATTGGCCATCTTCCTTTCTTTGGTAATGATCGCCATAAGAGCACTTCTACGGAGGAAACGACAAAGATTAGTGCGCCGCCTATTAAGAAATCAAATGGCGACCAATTCACTTCTTCGCTAACAAATCCTCCTATCAACGGAATGGATAAAAGCATGGCGGTTGCTATTGCAGGCCAATACCAAATTGGTTTAGTCTGTGACATGGGTCTAAGGTTTCCTTGAAGATACAAAAAACCCCGGTGCAAGCCACCGGGGTTAACTCGGGCTTCCGCTCAATTAACAAATTTTTATTGCTTCACTAGAATAGCCCCGAAGCCACCGCCTGAAGCTAAACGCACATCAAAGCTATCGTCCTTCACGTACGTTTTCGTTTCTATGGTCACCGCATACGGGTTGATTTCCCAATCCGCATCATCTGCATCGCGATAGATCTGTGCCTCATAGGTAGCGCCCTCCTCAAGGAAGTCCAGCGCAATGCTTAGCTCGTGCTCTCCATCGGCATTTGCTGCACCTAAGTACCAGTTGTCGTTCTCCTTTGGTGTACGCGCCCAAGCCACATATTGGCCCACTTTACCGGCCACTGGAATACTGCGCTCCCAATCAACAGCAACGTCTTTGATGAATTGCAACCAATCCAAATGCTTCTCGTAATTCTCTGGAAGGTCACACGCCATTTGAATAGGCGATGGAACAACGACATACAAACCAAATTGCTGGCCTACAGTGGATCGAACTCTGTTATCACCATCAGGACCGCTCTTAGTTTCCAATTGGAATACCCCAGGGGTATAATCCATTGGTCCACTCAAGAACCTTGTGAAGGCCATGGTTGGAATGTGATCTACATAGTTCCCTTTCTCTATACTCCATGCGTTGAATTCCTGTCCACGGGCACCTTCGCGAGCCACCCAGTTCGGCCAAGTGCGCTCCAGTCCTGTTCCCTTAATAGGCTCGTGCGTATTTACCGCAATCTGATAGTCAAAAGCCTTGGTCACTGCGTTGTTGTAGTGGTTGACCATCCACTGACCGTGGTGGTATTCTCCCTTCGGCAAAAGCGGCCCTACATAGCCTGACTTCACCAAATGAATGTCGTTGGCTTGCATTAATGCGTACGCAGTATCCATCTGCTGATCATACGTACGCGGTGCAGCAGAAGTTTCATGGTGCATCACCAGGCTCACACCTTTACTTTTCGCATATTTCTGCAGCTCTGCCATATCGTAATCTGGGTAGCTGGTTACAAAATCGAACACCCCTTCGCGGTCGTCAAAGCCAATCCAGTGCTCCCAGCCCGTATTCCAACCTTCGACCAACACGCCGCTAAATCCGTGCTCGGCGGCAAAGTCAATGTATCTGCGCGTGTTTTCATTTGTAGCGCCATGGCGGCCATGCTCACGACCGTCATCAATCCACGTACCCATATCTTGAGTCATACCGTAATCCCAGGTGCTCTTACCCATATGCATCTCCCACCAAATACCCACATATTTCTGCGGAGTAAACCACTGCGAGATGTCGCCCATCTGGTTCGGTTCATTCAAATCGTACATGAGATGGGACGCTAATAAATCGGTTGCTTCGTCGCCCAAAGTCACCATTCTCCACGGCGTTTTAAACGGAGTAGGAATAGTTGCCTTATTGCCGTCTTCACGCCCTACAAGCGAGCTAACAAAACCCGTTTTGCCCTCGCGCAGTAGCGTCATGCCTGAATAATTAACGAGGGCCGCCTCATGGATGCTCATGTGCGTACCGTCCTTGTATTCAAAGGTCACAGGCGTACTAACGCTGTTCTCCACAATAACCGTTGCTGCCAAATTCGGGTGGTTGGCCTTGCTCAAGGCATCAATCTCACTAACCTTCGTGTGGTTGTACGGGTGCTCATAGATCTCCCAATCGCCAGGAATCCAGTGCGCCATCGCGTCTTCAGACAAGTTGAATTCAGACTTTTCGTCCTTCACCACCAACTTTCCTTCTTCCTGCTCAGGAATCAAATAACGGAAGGCAAAACCGTCATTCGCCGCTCTAAATACCACGCCCAAAGTTCTACCCGTTGGGACATGCGTAAAGTTGAACGTTGCCTCGGTATGCGTGTACGAAAGCTCGGAATTCGAACCCCACTGCATCGTATAAGCATCGCTTACTTCTTTTACATCTACTGTGGCCAATTCAAATCCGTCCAAAAAATCCTCTGCCTGCGCAAAATCGAACCCAAGGGTCGACGAACCTATGACCTCTTTGCCATTAAAGTCGACGGCATATTGAATAGCTCCCTTGGAAGTAAGGCCAATGCTCACCTGAACGTTACCGTCTGGGCTGTAAACCACCTCTTGCGGTCCTGTACAAGCCGCAAAAGCCAACCCAATGAAAAGTAGTGTTACCTTTTTCATCATTTATCGTATTGTTAGTGTGTAATCTTTGTTTACCACAAGATCCGCGTCCTTCCGCAAGGCGCTAATGATACTGTGTTCTCTTTCTAGGACGCGATGAATGAAATCGTCCACCACCTCTCGGTTACGCGCCAATCTATTTTCCTTGGTGTCCACATAGGTGTGCTCAAAAAATATTCCAACCTCACCATCGCGCTTCTCGCCAAGCACATAAGTACCCTCAATAACCACGACGTCGATTTGATCAGCCGGCATCGTCTTCCACTCTTTCGTATCCAATTCCCAATCCATCTCCGGCACCTCTACGGCAGCAGCTGCAGGGTCCAAAACCTGATCAATGACTCCGTTCAACAGCTTCCAATCGACCTCACCCAGGCCAATCCATTCAAAATCCTCAACCCGTTTATTGTGGTTCTGCCGTGGCGGCAAATGAAAATACTCATCCTGTGATATCAGTACTGCTTTCTTGCCACGTGCCTCAAACTCTTTTACTATGGCCTTCGCCAAAGTCGTCTTGCCACAGCCGCTCTCGCCACTCACGCGATAAACCTTGGCCGGCGATTTTTGAACCACCTCTCGAGCCAATTCTTCAGCAATCTTCTCCGTCTTAGCCATCAGCACCTGCAACCTTCGCTCAAAAATAGCAGTGAACGCTTCACCTTGATCAGCGGCAGCAGCGGCAATCAAATAAGATCCAGCTGAGAAACATAGGTTCTTTACACCTCCCGGCTTCAACTCAGGGTAGGAATAATATTCAGCAAAGGGATAATCCTCCATTGAGCTTTCCAACATCCCTTCGTAACTGGCCATGTACGCATGGTCCTCGCCAAACAGCGTGTTCATAGCCGCAGCAGTGAACCCTTGCGTCAAACCCCATACACCACCGTTGTGGAAATGGCCCGGATGATTTTTAAATGCATAAGCATAGTTTGAAGTTATCGCCCCCCAAAGTATGTGTTCGTTGTCAATAATAGGCCAATGCGCAGGCGCAAGGGTGCCGCCTATCTCACTGCGTAAACGCTCCACCATTTTCTTAGTCGTGCTCTCGCTTGAAATGCCCAATAGAATCGATAGGCTCCATCCTAACGTGTCAATATGGTTAAACGTTCCTCCAGGCGTAAAGCTCATAAGTATACGGTCTCCACCTTCTAAATCCTTAACTTGTTTCAGTTGCGAAGCGGTAAACAACACTTCGGCTTCAGCCGGCTCACCAAAGAAATGGTACTTAACCGCACCCGAAACCTTGCGAGCTTTATCGGTATAAATATCGGAAGAAAGTAGCCTAGATGCTTTTATTAACATCCACAACCTCAGTGCATTATTAAGTAGAATATAGCCTTCAACTGGATACTCGTCTGCCCAGTTACTACTAGCAGGCGAATACATCAAATGCTTGTTGTTGAACTCCCAAGCCTGGGCTCGGCGATCGATCTCTTCTATGGCGTCGGCAACAACGCCTTTAATACCAAAGTCTTGTGCCACTTCCATATAAGATAGCGCTGTTACGGCCCACCAAAATGGACTGTCTGTTCGGCCTACAGGCCCGCCATAGCTGTGTCCAGAACGATCTCCATCGTTATTGAAGCTCACGTTTGACGGAAACACACCGCCCTCGCCAACCGCTTCCAATACATTAAGTATGCTGCTTTTAACCGCCGGGTAAAGCGCTTCTTTTCCGTGTGACAATACAGCTAAAGAAGCAATAGCGCTGTCCCTCGACCAAAGACGCGCGTAGTTGTCCGTGTCTTGAGCGGTAGCGACAAAGCCAAAAGTCTTGGCTGAATTTATCAAAACTGACCACGCCTCTTTTTCAAATTTATGATTCACAGCGGTTTATAGTTTATTAGTCTAAATTATCTAGCAAGTAATAAAGCGCACTCATCGAAGCCGACCCCATCTCCAAGCTACGTGGATGGATAGCGTCAATGTTGTCCCTAGCACTGTGGTGAAAATCAAAATATCGCTGGCTCTCAGGACGGTATCCAATAAAGAAGTTGTCGTAGCCACGAAGTGGGCTTAAATCGGCACCACCGCCTCCTTTTGCAAAAACGTGAAGGCCGTAAGGACTCAAAAGTCCCTTAAACGTTCTTAATTGCTCGATACGATCATCATCTGCGCCAATGCCAAAACCTCTTGGAACATCGCCGCCGCCGTCGCTTTCCATAGCCACCCAGTGATGCACACCGTTTTCCTTGGCCCAACGTGCATATTCCTTCGCGCCATCTAATCCGAATTCCTCGTTCGCCCATAGGACCACCCGAACCGTTCTCTTGTTCTGATAGCCGGCCTTACGCATAAGATTCGGCACCTGCATAGCATGAGCACATCCAGCGCCATCATCCTGTGCGCCTTGACCCAAATCCCAAGAGTCTATGTGGCCGCCAACGAGCATAATTTCCTCAGGCTTCTCGCTCCCATTGAAATCTGCAATCATGTTGTAATTCGTAGCTGTGCCTTGTACACCACAATCCAAATACACTTCTAATTCGACCTTTCCGTCTTCCAACATAGCACTCAACTTATCTGCTGCTTGCCAAGAAATCGCAGCCGAAGGCACCTTTACTTCACTATCTCCGTAGCTCATCGCCCCTGTGTGCGGCAAATCATCGCGAAGTAGGGTGACAGAACGCATCACTGTAGCAACAGCGCCATATTTTCCTGCTTCCATAGCACCCGCCCAACGGTACTTCACAGCGCCTCCATAAGCGTTAAAAGTGCTAATCAGGCTGTGGTCCATGTAGGTGTTGTAGAAGACTATCTTGCCCTTAATTCCTTCTTCGCCCAATGCCTCGAGCTCTTCGAAAGAACCTACCTCAACCACTTGTGCTTTTAGACCTTCCGCAGGAGTAGGCACAGATCCGCCTAATGCAGTCGTGGGCAGAGAAATTGGTTCTCCACCGGCATACGCTTTCGACCATTCATCGCCACGGTGCCACTTAGGAACTTCCACAGGCTGTAACCAAGCTGTATCTGCGCCGGCATCAAGCATCATTTGCTTCGTATAACGAGCCGCCTCGTTCGAAGCTTCTGACCCACTCGGGCGTGGACCAATCTCAGTACATATATGGTGCAGCCAATTATAGCCTTGCTGTTGGCCCAATGCTTCCGTGTACATTGCCTTAATTACCTCTTTTGCATCGGCCGGCGCTTCTTGTGAAAAGCCTGTAGGGCCCAAACAGATGAGAAGGAAAAGGGTGAGTTTTTTCATGTTAACGTCTTTTTATGTTGCGCGTTTGTTGCGAAATAGCTGGAGAAAAGGGAACCAATTCTAAAGCTGTTATCTCAGCCACTTCTGCCGCCTTTTGAGTTAAGTATACTTTATCTACTGCAACACCAATGTCGCGCTTGTTTCTGTGCTTTGCGTCTACAATATACAGCGTCCACACCTTTTCTTCTTTCGTGGCCAACATACCGCCGTAAGAGCCGTATTGACTGCTCATGTTTAGGCCTATTAAAACCATCTGTTCGCCGTCATTTACAGCCTCCCAAATGCCAAATTTTAGTCCAAAGACAGAGAAATATCGGCGGTATCCATTCGTTGTAAACTGCGTGCCTCTGCGCGCTGTGATGCCCAATAAGGGCACCAACAAAAATCCGAATCCCTGGTATTCACCTGACACAACGGTGGCTACACAGATAATGCCTATCAACAGATAAAACCGAAACGGCTCGGGAAAGGCCTTCCCGTTTCTGATATCTACCTCACTAGTAGACACCTGCCGCGCCTTGCATTAAGAGTCCACAGATATATGCGCCATAGGTACCTAACGCATACCCTAAAACAGCGAGAAGTACGCCTACCGGCGCAAGTGCTGGGTGGAAGGCTGCAGCTACCACTGGAGCACTAGCCGCACCTCCAATATTCGCCTTCGAACCCACCGCAAGGAAGAAGTACGGCGCCTTAATAATTTTAGCAACTAGGAACATCAATCCAACGTGAATAATCATCCATACTAAGCCTACTGCAAAGAGGCCTGGATTTTCAAATACCTCCATGACGTTCATGCTCATTCCTATGGTGGCTACAAGGATGTAGATGAAAACAGAGCCCACCTTCGAGGCTCCAGCGCCTTCAAGGTTTCTTGCTTTGGTAAAGCTTAGCGCGATGCCTATTGTGGTGGCTATAACCACCAACCAAAAGAAGCCTGATGTCAAGCTGAATTTCGCCAAGACCGGGTAATTTTCACTGATAAATGGCGCAATAATGTCGCTTAGGCCGTGTGCTAAGCCTGTGGCCCCAAACGCGATGGCCAAAATGTATATGAGGTCGTTAAATGTTGGAATTTTAGAAATGCTCGCGGTATACGCCTCCATCTTTTCTTGGAGTGTCAGTACAGAAGATGCGTCTGCGCCAAAACGGGCGTCAATGTTTTTTGCTTTTGCCACCCCTATAAGTAGGAACGCCATCCAGAGTTCAGCGACTAAAACATCTACAGTCACCATTGCTGAAAAAATACCTTCGCTTACTTCAAAGACTTCCTTCATGGCCGCCTGATTAGCTCCTCCGCCAATCCACGATCCTGCCACAGTGGTCATACCGCGCCAGATCTCCTCGGGATTTGCACCTACAATGTCCGGAGCAATGACGCTAAACAATAGGATCGAAATTGGCCCACCAATAATTACACCTACGGTTCCCGTAAAGAACATGATCAATGCTTTTGGTCCTAGTTTTTTCACCTCACCAAAATCAATGCTCAAGGTCAATAAAATAAGGGCAGCGGGCAGTAAATAACGCGAAGCCATGAAATACAATCGGCTTTGCTTAGGGTCAATAATTTCAAATGTGGTAAGCAGTGAGGGCAGGAAATAACACAATAGAAGTGCAGGAATATACTTGTAAAACTTCTTCCAGAATGGACGCTCACTTTTTGAGGTTAAAAAGATACCGCCAAGCATCGCAGCAAGAATACCAAAGAGCGTCGCGTCGTTGGTAATCAAAGGGTGTATTTCGTGTGTCATTGTTCGAGTGTTACTAGTTCTATTCGAGCTATTTCGCTCGCTAAGATATTGGAATCAAAGCTATGTGCACCTTCGTAAGTGTTAACCTCAGGGTGCAGGTTGAATTTGTCTGCATACAGCGTACATCGCTCCCGCTTCTTTTCTTCGTCAACAAACGGGTCTTGTGTACCAAACCAGGCACTCATATACATTGTCCTAAGTGCCTCTTGGCTACTATCCCCTAGATCAGGCGGCCAACTACCCGCCCAAGCCAATAAGCTTTGAAATGGCACCTCTGAATGTCCTAAAAAGCGCATACCAGTTGCTACCCCTTGGCTGAACCCGACCATATGTAATCGCGCACTGGGAGCCTCGGACAAGGTCCATCGACCTGCCTCGTTTAGGTACAAGCGTTGATTTTCAATATCAGTAAGTCTGTCCTCCTTGGTCATCCACGAGGCACCCACACGACCCTCGGTTCCTTGCAGGTAAAATTTATGGGCACCTTGCGGGAATACAAAGGCCCGAGTAGGTGTAACCATGCTTCTAAAGTGCCGTTGGAAATACTCAACGAGCTGGCCGTAGCCGTGCAATGCTATCCAAACATCCGTGGTCGATTCATTAAGCGTTCCTAAAACATCTACACGTTGCTTCTGAGGAACTTCCAAGAAGAATTTTGACATTAGGCTCCTGGAAAATTTGGTTTTCGCTTTTCAATAAATGCAGTTGTTCCTTCCTTGAAATCTTCGGTTTCAAAACAATCACCAAAGGCCTGGACCTCCACATCGTAGCCGACAGAACCTTCCAGAAGTCCAGCATTTACAGACTCAATAGCGTAGCCCATGGCTACAATACTGTTTTTCATGAATGACTTCGCCATAGTTTGTGCTGCCTCGAGTAGATCTGCCTGAGGAACCACTTGATTGACCAAACCGTAACTCAAAGCGGTAGGAGCGTCTATCATTTTTGCACTAAAAATCATTTCTAAGGCCCTTCCCTTGCCAATAAGCTGCGGAAGACGTTGTGTTCCGCCATAGCCCGGAATAAGCCCCAGAGAAGTCTCTGGAAGGCCCATACGAGCCTTATCAGATGCGATGCGCACGTGTGCTGACATGGCCAGCTCTAAACCGCCTCCAAGTGCAAATCCATTCACCGCTGCAATCACCGGTTTCGGAAACTCTTCGATTAGATTAAAAACGGTCATGTGCCCTGTTTTTGCGAGCTCGGTTCCTTGCTCTCCGTTGAAGGAAGCGAACTCCTTGATATCTGCTCCGGCAACAAATGCTTTTTCGCCTGATCCAGTCAAGATGATAACCTTAGTTTCGGCGTCCTCGCGCAGCAGTTCAAAGGCGCTGTTTAGTTCGTTTAATAACTCTTTATTTAGGGCGTTCAACTGCTTTGGACGATTCAATACTAATAGTGCTATACCGTAATTTTTCTCAAGGATGAGGTGTTGGAATTGGTCCATGTTATTCTGTGGTAATTGGTAATTCAATAATAAATTCTGTCCCCTCAGGAGAAGTCTCAAACCTGATGTTCCCCCCAAAGTTTTCTATAAGGTTCTTCACCATCGCAAGCCCGAGTCCCATCCCGGAGCTTTTGGTGGTAAAGTTTGGTTCAAACACGCGCTCCTGCATCGGCTCTGGAATACCTTCACCGTTATCACGAACACGAATAGTTGCTGTCTTTTCTTGCTTGCTTACCAAGATGAGTATTTCGGCCTCGCGGGTTTCTGGAACGCTTTGAATGGCATTTTTAACCAGATTGTGCATGATGCGCGACCATTGTTCCTTATCAACCTTTGCATAAACAGGGCCCGAAGAAATAAAGCGTACTCCGCGATCTGCGTACAAACCCACGGCCCTATTTGTCTGGTATGAAACATCGAAACGCTTCAACTGAAGCCCTGGCATTTGAGCGAACCTCGAAAAAGCCTCGGCAATGTGGGTCAAATTCTCTACCTCTTCCAAAAGATTGGTTGCCATCTCGCGTACCTCTTTGATGTCTTTTTCACGCTCAATCATCTGTAAGGTCAAGCGCATCGGCGTAAGCGGGTTCTTGATCTCATGGGCAACCTGCTGTGCCATCTCTTTCCAAGCGCTTTCACGCTCGCTAGTAGCAAGCTCCACAGCCGTGCGCTCTAGCTGTTCGACCATGTCATTGTATTGTTGTATTAACTCGCCTATTTCGTCGTTAAAGCGCCAGTCCAGCTTCTCGTTGGATTTGTTTAATCGAACCTTCTTGAGTTGCTCAATGACTCGGCGCATATTCTGGCTGATGTAATTCGACAATACAAAGGCCAATACAATACCCAATAACAGTAAGAACAGGTAAACAAACACCAACTGCTTCAAGTACTCAATCTCACTTTCCGGTATAGCGCTGTTATCTACTCGGTATAGTGTTTTTACAATAAGGTCTACCTCTTTATCGGCATCTAGAATTTCGCTCGTACTGATCAACAAATCACCGGAATCATCAACCTTGCGTCCCAAAGGAACTCTTCTGCCGCCCTTTGGAAATTCGTTAAGTCGCTCGGGCAAAACGCCTTTGTTTTCCGCTGCATTCACCGAAGCAGCGATGCGCTCGCCCTTAGGGTGGTAGATAGCTAAATCTAATTTGTGAACGGAGCCAATTTCGTTTAATCGCTCGTCGAACAGCTCAGACCACTCATCGTAAGTTCTGAGCACACTATCTTGACCGGAGATGATATATTCAATGTGACTAATGATCGCGCTTTCTTTACGCTCGAGTCGTTGTAAGTGGTAGTCCGTCGTTTCTTCTTGAAAGTGAAACAAGCTGAACGCCCCTGTAAGCAAAAATGCCAACAGCAGGTTCAATATCATGAACAAGAAGGTACGTACTCGAAGGGTTAAAAAACGCATATCTCGAATTTAACGTTTTCGGCACTAGAGCGGACTAATTACTTTTTATTTGTAAAAACTTTTCCTTTGAGCTGAATTATATTGTTCCCCTTAGTTTGAATTTCTGTTGAGCTTAGTTTTGTTAGAAACAAAAATCCCCTTCAGCGCACTGCCGAAGGGGATTATGTATAGTTGTTGCGACAATGCTTATCCAGCAAGGGCATCTGCACCACCAACAATCTCCAGGATTTCGTTGGTAATCGCCGCCTGACGTGCCTTATTGTACTCTAGTTTAAGGTCTCCCTGAAGTGCTTTCGCATTATCCGTTGCCTTGTGCATAGCTGTCATACGAGCACCGTGCTCAGAAGCGTTAGCGTCAAGCAATGATGCGAAGAACTGCGTCTTTAACGAAGTAGGAATCAAATCTTCAAGAATCTCTGATTTCGTTGGCTCGTAGAGGTACTCTGTAGTGTCAACTGGGCCGTCTACTTCCACGGAAATAGGAAGCATCTGCTCTGCCGTTGGCTCTTGTACTGCTGCATTACGGAACGCGTTATATACCAAAACTACTTTGTCAAACTCTCCGGCTAAATAGCCGTCCATGAGTTTTTGTGCATACTCTGATGCTGCCTCAAACCCAATGTTATCCCAAAGCTCAGGATTGCGCTCCACAAGACGTGTATCGTCTTTAAATGCGTCGCCTGCCTTCTTACCGATTGCTACAATGCTGAAGTCATCGTTGCTGTTGGCCATCAAGGCTTTTGCCTTCTTCACTACGCTAGAGTTGAACGCGCCACAAAGACCACGGTTTGAAGTGATTACAACCACACGAGTGCGGTTAGTGTCACGAACAACACCGTAAGCGTTTTCGCTGCTGTCGAGTGTAGAAGAGGCTTTCTGTAGAATTTCAGTCAATTTAGACGCGTAAGGGCGCATCTGTACGATGGCATCTTGCGCCTTCTTCAACTTAGCAGCACTTACCATCTTCATCGCTGAAGTGATCTTCATTGTGCTACCAATGGAAGTAATTCTAACTCTTAGCTCTTTTAAATTCGCCATATCTGGGAATGTTTAGACGCTGCGCCTTGGCGCAACGCTAAGTTTCTTTTTATGCTTCGTACGTCGGCAAAACCTCGGCAACTGAAGCTTCGATCGCAGAGACCTCAGCATCTGTCCACTTACCCGCTGCAATGCTATCTAGCGCAGCTTTCTGGTTTGCTTCCATGTACTCAATAAGGGCTACTTCGAAGGCTTTCACCTTGTTTACTGGCACCTTGTTCAATTTACCTTTCGTACCTACGTAGATGATTGCCACCTGATGTGCTACAGACATTGGGGCGTTTACACCTTGCTTCAAGATTTCTACGTTGCGCTCACCCTTGTTAATTACCGCCATAGTAGCAGCGTCAAGGTCAGAACCGAACTTCGCAAATGCTTCAAGCTCGCGGTACTGTGCTTGGTCAAGCTTCAATGTACCCGATACCTTTTTCATCGGCTTAATCTGAGCAGAACCACCAACGCGAGATACAGAGATACCAACGTTAATCGCAGGACGAACCCCTGAGTTGAACAAATCAGCCTCCAAGAAGATCTGACCGTCAGTAATCGAAATTACGTTAGTAGGAATGTAGGCAGATACATCACCTGCTTGTGTTTCGATAATTGGAAGTGCTGTCAAAGAACCACCACCTTTTACTTTGTCTTTCAAAGACTCAGGAAGGTCGTTCATTTGTGCAGCAATAGTATCATCAGCGATCACTTTCGCAGCACGCTCTAGCAATCTTGAGTGCAAGTAGAATACATCACCTGGGTATGCCTCACGGCCCGGTGGGCGACGTAGTAGTAGAGATACCTCACGGTAAGCAACAGCCTGCTTACTAAGGTCATCATAGATGATCAAACCTGGACGACCTGTATCACGGAAGTACTCACCGATTGCTGCACCAGCAAATGGTGCGTAGAACTGCATCGGAGCTGGATCAGAAGCGTTTGCAGCAACAATTGTGGTGTACTGCAATGCGCCTGCATCTTCCAAGGTCTTAGCGATACCCGCAACCGTAGAACCTTTCTGGCCTACTGCAACGTAGATACAGTATACTGGCTCGCCTTTGTCGAAGAACTCTTTTTGGTTAATGATCGTATCGATAGCAACCGTAGTCTTACCTGTCTGACGGTCACCAATAATCAACTCACGCTGACCACGACCAATAGGAATCATTGCATCGATTGACTTAATCCCTGTCTGCATCGGCTCGTTTACCGGCTGACGGTAGATAACACCCGGAGCCTTACGCTCTAGTGGCATCTCGTAGGTTTCGCCCTCGATAGGTCCTTTACCATCAATAGGGTTGCCGAGTGTATCTACTACACGACCAACCATTCCTTCACCTACGTTGATAGATGCAATAGTGTTGGTACGCTTTACTGTAGATCCTTCCTTGATGTCTGTAGAAGGCGCAAGCAATACGATACCTACGTTATCTTCTTCAAGGTTCAATACGATACCTTTTTGACCGTTTTCAAATTCTACCAACTCACCAGACTGGGCGTTAGTTAGGCCGTAAGCGCGTGCAATACCATCACCTACTTCCAATACAGTACCTACCTCTTGAAGGTCAGCACCTGATGCCATCCCTGAGAGTTGTTGTTTGAGAATTGCTGAAATTTCAGCTGGATTTACTTCTGCCATGATCCTTTATATTAAGGCTTTGTTTTTCTTAAAGTTTCGTCTCGTAAGACGTGTCAATTAATTGGTTTCTCAACGCTCTGAGCTTTCCAGAAACCGTGTTGTCAATCTGGTATCCACCAACGAACAGCTTCATGCCGCCAATAGTAGATGCGTCAACATGCTCTTTTAGTATCACCTCTTTGCCCAACTGGGTTTTTAGTGATGCTACCAACTTCGCTTTGTCGGCATCAGCGAGTGCTACTGCAGTAGTAACTTCCGCCTCAACGATGCCCTTGTGCTCGAGCACATCCTTTTCGAACTTTTCACAAATCGCGGTCAAAATGGACTCGCGACCGTTTTTAGTAATCAATGAAACGAACCCTTCAAAAATTGGCGAGAACGCTCCCTTGAATACTTCGTTAAGGATGGCTTGCTTCTTGTCCGTTTTCACTATAGGGCTCGCCAACAACAGTTCTAGGTCTCTAGAACCTGATACTGCCGCTTTCAGCGTAGCCACATCAGCACTTACTTTTTCTAGCTCGTTTTTCTCAACGGCCAATTCAAGCAAGGCTTTACTGTAACGGGAAGCAACTCTTGGATAATTCATATCCTATTCTTAGTTGATTTTAACTTCGTCAATCATCTTGCTGATCATCGCTGCTTGTTTGTTCTCTGCGCTCAATTCCTGGCCTAGAACTTTTTCAGCAACCTCAATGCTCAATACTGCAGCTTGATTTTTCAACTCTGCCACAGCAGCAGCCTTTTCTGCTTCAATAGCGGCCTTAGCAGCAGCAACTGTTTTATCAGCTTCAGCAGAAGCCGTTTCCTTAGCTTCGGCTACGATGTTATTTTTCATGTCGCGCGCCTCTTTCAAAATGCGCTCACGCTCTTCCCGTGCCTCTTTCAAGATAGCCTCATTGCTCGCTTGCAATGACTCCATCTCTTCGCGCGCTTTCTCAGCTTGCTTTAAGGCACCCTTTATCGATTCCTCTCTCTGGTTTACAGCCTCTAAAATTGGCTTCCAAGCAAACTTTCTCAAAACAAGAATCAGAGAAACGAAAACTAGGGTCTGCCAGAAGAACAATCCAACCGAAAAATCACTAATTAACTTATCCATAAGCTTTGATCTAAATCAAATTATATATTAGAGAATTGAGGTCAGCACGACCAATCGTCGCGCTGAACCCTCATTAATCTTACTTTGCAAAAAGTGCAGCGAAACCGATACCCTCGATAAGAGCCGCAGCAATAAGCATTGCAGTTTGAATTCTCGCAGTAGCCTCTGGTTGACGAGCAATAGCTTCCATTGCTGAACCACCAATTCTACCGATACCTAAACCAGCGCCAATTACAATCAATCCAGCACCTACAATTTCAGGGATTTCCATAGTATATATAATTTAATTAATACTCTTTTTAATGATGATCATGCTCCTCAACTGCTGATCCAAAATACAGCGCAGCCAGCATGGTAAAAATATATGCTTGAAGGGCTGCAACTAAAAGCTCTAGAAGAGATAAAACCAATGTCAACCCAAAGAATGCTGGCGAAACAAGCCAGCTTCCAAAAACAAAAATCAAACCGATTATACTCATTAAAACAACGTGTCCTGCAAGCATGTTTGCATATAAACGTATCATTAATGAAAATGGCTTGACGAATAAACCTATAAGTTCTATAATGGCCATCACCGGCTTCAAAACCACAGGAACCCCTGGCATCCAGAAAATATGCATCCAGTAATCCTTTTTACCAGAAACTTGGGTAATGATGAAGGTCATTAGCGCCAAAGAAAAGGTAATGGCAATATTGCCGGTAACATTGATGCCCAGCGGCGTCATCCCCACCAGATTCAAAAACCAAATAAAGAAAAACACAGTGAGTAAGTAGCTCATGTATTTCTTGTAATGCTTTTCTCCAATATTGGGGATTGCTATTTCGTCTCTTACATAAATAACTATTGGCTCCAAAAACCTACCTGCTTTCTTAGGGGTCTTGTCGGGTCCATATGATTTAGCCATACGGCCAAATAAGACAACCATAAATACAGCCATAACCAAAATCATGAAAACATTCTTAGTGATCGAGAAATCAAGCGGGATTGCGTTCGTTGGATGGTGGTGTTCGTCGAAGCTTAATGAACCATTAGCGTCTGTTTTGTAAATCTTATTGTGGTGCAGTACATAGTGACTACCGTTCACCTCTGCAACACTATGGCCATGACCAAACCTTGAAGAGCTGAATACCTTCAAGCCGTCGTCTAAGAGAATAACTGGAAGGGGGAAACCAACGCCATCGGTTACATGAAACTCATATGAGTCAGCCAAGTGATGAGCAATGGTCTCTTTTACTACTGCTTTTATGTCTGAACTATCATCCTCAAATTCATGATTATCCGCATGATTGGGGTGATCATCGTGCTCCAAGTGTTGCTCTTCTTGGTGGATTTCTTTGTGACCGTGGTCTTGAGCGAATACAGGTGTACCAAATAATAACATACCTGTAAAAGCGAATAATGCAGTAATCTTAGATGTCATACAAAAGTAATTTACGTGGCCGTCATTTAGCGTCGTAAAATCGGTGCAAAACTAATACACAAAACCGACCCCTTAAAAGAAATCCGTTGTTTTATTTGGAGACACTTGAGGTTTGGTGAGTCGTTTGCCAAAAGGCTTTTTAAACAAGAGAAAACAGAACGGTTCGCTATTCCTTATTCAATACCCGAATTAATGATGCTGTTTCAATAAATGTCGAAAGCGCATAAGGCACAAAAAACACGGTAAATTCTCCTGTTGTCATAAGTCCGTCCGCACGGAAGTGTGCATTGAAAAGAAGAAAATATAGGGTGAATTTTGCTCCGCTACCAATCATAAAAACAAAGCCTAGTTTGTCCGCATGGTTCGTTCTTAATCGGTAAATCAACACAAAAAACACCACCGCCAATGTAAAGTTGGCTAGATACGCGGATAAAAGTAGCGGGTGGCCTGTTGCAGATAGCGTATCTTGAATAGCATAAGCACCTATTCCCGAACCGAGTAAAACCAACAATGCGTTTCTTTCTGGCAAGGAGAACATTAATTCTTGGGCAATTCTTTGATTAGCTGGTAGAAGGAAACAGCTACTGCTGCTAAAACGCACACCATGGTATACCAATTGTTATCAGATGGATATTTAATATCTAGATATTTACCCAATTCTGATCCGGCATAGATGAGTACCGCCATTTGAACCCCAAGTGATCCAAAGCGTAAAAATTTGCGGTCGTTATTGTCTGGAAAATCCGCCATTGCGGGCTTGATCAGGCGGTCTTTGATGCTGTTGAATCTGTTTCGCTAACCTTTTTCATCACAGCCCCCATGCTTACTGACCCGTTGATGGTAGCTCCAGGTTCTACAGAAAGTTTTTCAGTATACACGTTACCTTCAAGCTTTGCAGAGGAGGTCAACGACAGCGTTTGCGCCACTTTCAAGATTCCTTTTATAGTACCAGCAACGCCGGCGTTTTTGCATTCAATCTCTCCCTCAACGGATCCATGTTGTCCTACAACTAGTTTTCCGCTAACACGCATGTTGCCAATTACGGAACCGTCAACCCGGATATCTCCGTCCGTTTGAATATCGCCTTGTATGGCTGTCCCTGATAAGATCCTATTGGAAGCTTGGGCTTGATCTGGGTTTTTCTTTGGTGTTGAAATCATAACTCCTTAAAATATTGTATGTAATCCTTGAGCACCTTGTCTCTATAAACTTTGCCAAAGTTCGGATTATTTATGTAAAAAACCTCACTTAATCCAATGGGATAGAATTGTTTAACTCCAGAACCTTGTGTTTCATAGCTGTTTAGCCATACGACTGCCTTGGCCTTCGAGCGCAACCCGCTGATGATAACTAACTGTGTGTTCTGATCATAAAAGATGTTTTGAATGCGAAGGTTGTCAAACTTGAAATTGTCCTTATTGAAGTCTGCTAAAGCGTTTCGGAGGTTGTTGATGTCTGCGTTCTGCGCAGGAATTGCAAAGACTATTTTATGCGGCGCGTTAGGTTGATCCTCAAATTTCACTAATCTCACCTGAAGATCGCCGCTGCCTTGGGTGTTATTGTTATCCTTGTTATTATCTAACAGTAGTGTGAGTATTTGAGCTGCTCGAGCGGCCTCTTCGCTTCCCTTGTGATCAATTGTTACTTGCTTCAGCTTTTCAACGACTTCAACACCTTTTTCTTCCAAGCCCAAAACATATGCCTCTAATAATGCTATTTTAGGTATTAGCTGGCTTTCGGGAAACTTTGATTTGAAGTTATCAATAGCCGCATTAGCTTGTTTAGCGTTACCAAGCAAGAAAGCTGCGTAAGATTTATCATAGGCGGTCTGTTCCTCTAACGGTACTTCTAGTTTTTGACCCTCGCCTCGAACTAATGCAGCATAGGGGCTAGAGGAGTAGTTAGTAATTAACTCCCATTTGGCCAAATCCCTCTCCTGTTCATTCTGTAATGTATTATACAACAAGTATTTACCATACAAAACTTTTGGGGTCGGCGGCGCTGAGATAAATTCATCTAGGTAGCTGTTCCAAGCGTCTTCAGCAGCATCGAAGTCGCTAAGACCGTCTTTGTAAACAAAGCCAAGTTCTGCTAAGGCCTTAGCCTCTTTTTTAAGGCTTTCCTTAAGGTCCTGCTCGTCTTTTAGTACACGGGCTAGGTAGTATTCAACGCTATTGTCGTCCCGAGGCAAAAGCTCTTCCGGCTGAGCGGTGGAGTCTCCATCGGCGACGGACAAATCAATATCGCCAAAGCCATCAACGGGTTTTTCTTTTTGTCTCCAATGATCTTCAATAGCTCGATCACCCCATGTCCTCTTAAACGCCGCTAACCCTGAAGACCTTACCGAAGGATTATAAAAATACCATTTACCCGAACCTTGTCCTGCAACTGGGCCCGCATCTGCTAATGCCGCGTTTTGTACTGCGTTCATCGCGGCTATTTCTGCTTGACGAGCGGCTTCTGCTTCTAGTGCTTTTTTCTGTTCGACATATGCTTCAAACTTCTGGCGAAGCGACTCATCGCTCATTCCATACATGGCTTGAAGGCTGTCTTGAAGCTTTACTTCGTTGTAATGCAAGACCAATTCTCCTAATGCTTCAATGCGGTCTTGAAGGGTGTCTGTACCTGGATACCCTGGTGGCAGCGCTATTAATGCACTGTCATAATAACCTTTGGCTAAAACAAACTCTCTAAAGTCAAATTCGACTTCAGCCAGCTTAAGGAAGCTCTTTCCTTTTTGTTTCTGATTGTTTGTAGAGGACGAAATGGAGTTTCTCAATAGTGTTTCCCCTTCAGGATAGTGCTCAAGATCTAACTCTTTCAAAGCCCACACATAATAAATCTGATCTCGATAAGAAATGTTTTTATCGTCTTTCAGCATGACGCGGAGCTCTTTTTCAATAATCGAAATATCCTCCATGTAAACATCAAAGTTTTCTGCACGTTTTATTTGAGCCGAAAACGTAATGTCATAATTAGACGGGTGTAATTCTAACACTTTCTCATATGCCAAGGCGCTTTCGTAGCCCATCCCCAATTTGGCAAGTAGCTGTGCATTAATGTACGCAAGCCGAACCCCATCTTCTCTGTTGGGAGCGGTTTCAAAAGCCATTTCTACCCAACCCTGTGCTTCGCGTAAATTGCCTGTTTCGATATTAAAGTACGCATATCCCTTCTGTGCCGCATGCAGCATATTTTTTGGAAGCCTCTTGGTGTAGATGTCGTCCAATAACGTTTCTGCGGCAAAAGAATTACCCATGCGAACATGTGTTTGAGCAGCCAACAACTTTGCCCAGAAGACCTCTTCCTCAGCCATTTCAAGAGCACCAAACTGATCAATGATATATGCTGTAGCTTCCAGGGCCTGTATAAATTCGTGCTTATAAAACCTGCTCTTTGCAATAAGCAGGTAAGCCTTGACTACATAAGGGTTCTTCTGTTTTCCCGAAAAAACCATGCTGTGGCCTTTTATAACCTTTGCGCTTTTCTCGAGGGCTCGGTCCAATTTTGAAAACAACGAAGGTGCTTGCTGTTCACTTGGCCAATAATAAAGAGGCAGCGTTTTTTCAAAATCAAGCTCTTCTGTTTTTTCAAAAGACTCCACAGCCTCATTAAATGCCTCTACACCATTAAAGTAGGCGTTGTACCGGGCGGTGGTCTGGTGATACTTACGATTTATCCATTCGTCTTTAGTCGTAGAACATCCTGCCAAGACAATGAGGGTAAATAAAAAATAAAAAGCGCGAAAGTGATGCATAGGAATATTAACGCGCTAAAATTATTTTATTTCATACCACTAGAGAAATTCAGAGTGCGATATTTGTCAGAAGAATGGCAAAAGATTCAAAAAACGAGACTAGAGTGCAGCGGTGGAGGAATAAATTCCGCTTTGTAATCTTAAACGATGATACGTTTGAGGAGCTCTTGACGTTGAAATTAAGTCCCCTGAACATCTTTGTTTTTTCTGTTGTGACTATTGTAAGCACGATTGCGTTAACCACGACGGTCATTGCCTTTACGCCTCTAAAAGAGCTGATTCCTGGCTATGCATCTTCGAAACTTCGCCGCGAAGCCATTGAGCTTGCCCTTACAACCGACAGTTTGACGGCTGCAATTGATCGCAATGAGCGCTACATACAAGGTGTTCAGCGCATTCTGCAAGGCGAGGTCATTGATACCGTACTACAGAAATTGGAAACAGATACTTCTTCAAACAGTGCCGAAATAGTGCTTTCGGACCCTAGTGCGCAAGACAGCGCTTTCCGCGAGTGGGTGGAAGAAGAAAATGCCTTTACTTTAAATCAAGGAGGTGCTGAATTGGGTATTCCACAGTTGATTTCACCACTAGACGGCATTATTACTAGTGAATTTGACAAGGCCACTAACCATTTTGCTGTAGATATTGCCGCAGCATCAAACACGCCCGTAAAGACCTGTTATGAAGGGACGGTGGTCTTTGCCGATTGGACCAGCGAAACCGGAAACATCATCATCGTACAACACGAGAATAACTTACTCAGCGCTTACAAGCACAACAGCGCGCTATTGAAAGAAGTGGGCGAATTCGTGCGTAGCGGAGAAGCTATCGCCATCATCGGAAACAGTGGTGAGAACTCTACAGGTCCACACCTGCACTTTGAGCTTTGGTTCGAAGGGGCGCCTATTGACCCGCAGAACTTTATAAAATTCTAAAGACTGCTTTCGTAGCCAGTATCGGCAGGAAGGTTGGTCTGTTTGCTCGCTTGAACGGCAAGCGCGTCACAACGCTCGTTTTGAGGATGATTATTGTGCCCTTTTACCCATTGAAATGTCGGGTTGTACTTGTCTAATAAGGGAATCATTAATCTCCACAAGTCTGGGTTCTTCTTGTCCTTAAATCCTTTCTTTACCCAGGAACGTAGCCAGCCTTTGTTGATCGCGTCGACGACGTATTTACTGTCGCTAACCACAGTAATCGCAACTTCGGTACTTTTTAATTCTCTTAAACCGACAATTACTGCAAGCAACTCCATTCGATTATTCGTGGTCATTCTAAATCCACCGCTGAGCTCTTTGCGGTGGCCTGCGCTACTCTCAAGGACCACGCCATATCCGCCTGGACCAGGGTTGCCGCTTGCTGCTCCGTCTGTATATATGGTTACTGTCATTGGCTCAAGATTAGGTTCTCTATCCAACGTTCTACAGTGGGCCCGTAGTATTCCAATTCCAGCTGGCGCACTTTTTCTTCAATAGACGCCGGCGCTTCCCCTGGCACTATATCAACTGCGAACTGAGCAACAATATTTCCCTCATCATAATGCTCGTTAACCAAATGAATGGTGATGCCGGTCTCTGTTTCACATGCTTCACTAACCGCCTGGTGTACGTGCTTTCCATACATGCCCTTGCCGCCAAACTTTGGCAATAAGGCGGGGTGAATATTTAGCATACGCCCCTGAAAAGCTCTTGTCCATGTGACCGGAATCATCTTCAAATACCCCGCTAGGACGACCAAATCTGCTGCTTGGGTTAATTCCTGAAGCATTACATCACTTTCTGTGCTTGGATCAAAGGTGTGAATCGCTACTTTTTTGCCCGAAAATCGATCAATTACGCCCGCTTTTGTGTTGTTAGTAACTATCAATTCTACACGAGCAAGGTCGCTATCCAAAAAAAAGCGGTGCAACTCTTCTGCGTTACTTCCTGAACCTGAGGCTAATACAGCTATTCTGAGCATGAATATTTCTTCTTGAAAGGGCAAAGTTAACTCTACATTCCGGCTGTAGAGGATTACTAAAGTTTTATTTTCTTTGTGCTTGATTACTAAAACAAACTAATCATGTCTGACATTTCAGCAAAAGTAACAGCGATTATCGTTGACAAACTAGGAGTTGACGAAAACGAAGTAAACACTGAAGCAAGCTTCACAAACGATCTCGGTGCAGATTCTCTGGACACTGTGGAATTGATCATGGAATTCGAAAAAGAATTCGACATCCAAATCCCAGACGACCAAGCAGAAAACATTGGTACTGTAGGTCAAGCTATTTCGTACATCGAAGAAGCAAAAGCATAAGCTAAAGTCTTTTTTATGAGCCTTAAACGCGTAGTTGTAACAGGTTTAGGCGCCATTACCCCGGTGGGTAACACAGCCGAAGAAACTTGGAAGAATCTGCTTGCAGGTACTTCAGGAGCCGGTCCTATTACTAGGTTCGACTCTTCTTTGTTTAAAACACACTTCGCGTGTGAGGTAAAAGACTTTGTTCCCAACGACTTGCTCGACCGGAAGGAGGCACGTCGTATGGATCGATTTACACAATTCGGAGTGGTAGTGGCCAATGAGGCCATTGCCGATTCCGGGTTGAATTTGGAAAATGAAGACCTCGATCGTATCGGGGTGGTTTGGGGATCAGGCATAGGTGGAATAGACACGTTCTACGAGCAGGTAAAGGGCTTTGTTGACAATGATCTTAATCCGCGCTTTAACCCGTTCCTCATTCCTATGATGATTTCTGATATTACACCAGGAAGAATTTCTATGATGCATGGTCTCCGAGGACCGAATTACACTACTGTTAGCGCCTGTGCATCTTCAACTAATGCGCTTATTGATTCCTTCAACCTCATTCGTTTGGGGAAGGCAGATGTAATTGTTACCGGGGGCTCTGAAGCCGCAATCAACCCTATTGGTATGGGTGGTTTCAACGCAATGAACGCGCTCTCCACACGCAACGACGATCCAACAACAGCTTCGCGTCCCTTCGACGCTGAGCGCGACGGTTTCGTTATGGGTGAAGGTGGCGCAGGAATTATTCTAGAAGAATACGAGCACGCAAAAGCTCGCGGTGCTAAAATTTATGCTGAAATGGTCGGTGGCGGTCTGAGTGCCGATGCACACCACCTTACAGCTCCACATCCTGAGGGCTTGGGAGCTCGCAACGTAATGGCCAATGCTATTGAAGATGCGGGCATGACACCTGACGAAGTGGATTACGTGAACGTTCACGGTACTTCCACTCCGCTTGGGGACATTGCAGAAACGAAGGCAATCCAACAAGTCTTTGGCGACCACGCGTATAACCTCAACATTTCGTCAACGAAGAGTATGACTGGACATCTACTAGGTGCTGCCGGTGCAGTTGAAGCGATGGCGGCAATCATGTCGTGTCACACAAACATGATTCCTCCTACAATCAACCACTTTACCGACGACGAAAACTTAGATCCTAAACTCAACTTTACTTTCCATTCGGCTCAGGAAAGAGAAGTGCGCGCTGCTTTGAGTAACACCTTCGGTTTCGGGGGGCACAACGCATCGGTACTTTTCAGGAAAGCCGAATAGATCGTTAATGAGTTCTAGTAAAGCGCGCCTTATACCCTTTCTGAAACGCCCTTCTTTCGATCGAAAAATCAAAGAAGTCATCGGATATTGGCCAAAGGAAGCTGCTTTATACAAACTAGCATTACGACACGCCAGCGCCTATCCTTTTCGCAAAAAGAAAGGAGAGCGCAACAATGAGCGACTCGAATTCTTGGGCGATGCTGTCATCGATCTTGTCGTCGCGGATATTCTATACTACCGCTTTCCAACTGACGACGAAGGACAACTTACTAAACTTCGCAGTAAGATTGTTTCGAGAAACAACCTCAACAACGTTGCAGATGTTCTTGGCGTGCCAAACCTTGTCGTTGCCAACCTTAAAGGCAACCACAGCGAAAGTATCTACGGGGATGCCCTTGAGGCCTTGGTCGGCGCTATGTATCTGGACCACGGCATGAAGCGAACCGAACGTTTTATCACAGATAAAATTGTGAATCCTTTCTTGTCTTCAGACAACCTCATGGAGACCACACTCAACTACAAGAGCGAGGTCATCGAATACTTTCAGTCGGAAAAAACGAACTTTAAGTTTGAGGAAATCGACCGAATGGGCGCCCAGCACAACAGCACTTTTGTAATGGGACTGTACATTGATAATGTATTAGTGGCAAAAGGAGAGGGCAGTTCCAAGAAAAAGGGCGAGGAGGCCGCCTCGAAAGAGTATTACCAAGGACACATAGCAGATGCCTAGAGTAAAACACATAAATGCACTCAGTAATGAGAAAATGAACTTCAGTACGCTTGGTATTCGCAGCGAGCTGAAGGACTTTGAGTTAGCCTATTGGTTGAACCACAATTACGACCTAAAGCTCATTGCGCGTCCTGATGTAGCCGACGTCCAAATTGCCGGAAGTATCTGGGAATACAACGTTTACGACGGCACAGACCATAAGGGTGAGCCGCTGTGCTTAGTAATGAATATAAGCAGTGGCACGCGCCAAGAAGCCAGCGAAACGCCAAGCCTGTTCGACAGCACCGTGCCTGAAAAGCATCTTTTACCTTCTATTAAGCATTGGGACTATGTTTTAATGGCGGAAAATGACGAATTTGCAGTCGATTTAGAATCGGCCCTAAAGCGCAATCCTAGAATCACTACCGCCTCTTACTTTGAGGCACACACTCAACTGACACAAACTGAAACACATCTTTTATATGAGATCCGAAACATCTAACAATACGAAAATCGTCGCTACACTTGGACCTGCTTCATGGCACAAGGAAGTGATGATGGACATGATTAAAGCCGGCGTTAATGTCTTTCGTGTAAACTTCTCACACGGAGACCACGAAACACACCGCCGTACGATCCGTCTTATCAAAGAAATAAATCTAGAATTTAACTGCAAAGTAGCAGTACTCGCCGACCTACAGGGGCCTAAACTTCGCATTGGAGATGTTGAAGAAGGCGCGGTTGTCAATGAAGGCGATACGCTAACGTTCACCACAGATAAAGTAGACGGAACGGCAGAGCTCGTGTACATGAACTACGATCAGTTTCCTAGTGATGTAAACGCTGGTGAGCGCATTCTTATGGACGACGGCAAGCTCATGTGTGAGGTCGTAGAGACCAACAAGAAAGACACTGTAGTTACACGCGTTATTCAAGGAGGGCCTTTAAAGAGCAAGAAAGGTGTAAACCTTCCAAATACTAAGGTGAGCCTTCCGTGTTTGACAGAAAAAGACCTTGCTGATGTAATTGTAGCTATGGAAGAGGGTGTCGAGTGGATCGGCCTAAGCTTCGTTCGTGACGCACAAGACGTCAAAGAGCTTCGCAATATTATTGAGGAGTTTGGCAGCTACGCAAAAATTGTCTCAAAAATCGAAAAGCCAGAAGCGGTTGTGGATATTGACCAGATTATCCATGCTACAGACGCTATTATGGTAGCTCGCGGTGACCTCGGTGTTGAGATTCCTTACTCTTCCGTTCCAATGGTACAGAAGATGATCGTTGAGAAATGTCACATCAAGGCAAAGCCGTGTATTATCGCGACCCAAATGATGGAGAGCATGATCGAAAGCCAAAGCCCTACACGTGCTGAGGTAAATGATGTTGCTAACTCTGTATGCGACGGTGCTGATGCTGTAATGCTTTCCGGAGAAACCTCTGTAGGTAAATACCCGGCGAAGGTGGTAGAAACAATGGCGAGTATTGTGGCGCACGTTGAGTCAACCTTCGATGTAAAGCCTATTACAGATAACGAGCCTTCGATTAAAAACGAACGCTACATCACGAAAACCATCTGTTACAACGCTGCAAAAATTGCAGATCAAGTTGGCGCCGCAGCTATTCTTACGCTCACTTTTAGCGGTTACACGGCGCTTAAAATTGCTGGACACCGACCTAAAACCAAGATTGTCGTGTTCACAGCGAACCGTCAGATCATGAACCAAATGTCGTTGGTTTGGGGCGTTGAAGCGTTTTATTACGACGGTATGGAAAGTACAGACCAAACCTTTGACGATATCAAAAACATCCTCAAAGACAATGGTGTTGTCGAAACCGATGATTTGGTTGTGAAAATTGCCTCAATGCCAATCCAGGAGAAGGGCTTCACAAACATGCTTAAAATCGCAGCGGTTTAATACAGCAGATTGAATACTTAAAAAGCCCGCGTTGTAGCGCGGGCTTTTTTTATCTTTAAAACCATGGCAAAAATCGCACACAATCACCTTTGGGACCACAAAGAGACTCGGCTCGAGCGAACTTTTGTGATGTCTTCTTTTCAGGCCTCGTTAGACTTTGTCGCCGCAGTAGGTGCTATTGCCGAATCGTGCAACCACCACCCCTTTATTGCGGTAGATTACCGAACGGTTGTTCTTTATTCTACCACACATGATCAAGGAAACGTAGTGACGGACCTCGACCATGAATTGGCACAGAAAGTAGATGCTGCGTTTGCCGCTATGGATTAAACGCCGGTCTTAAACTGCTCCAAGAAGCGTTTATCGTTCTCGGTAAACAAACGAATGTCTGGAATTTGGTATCGGTTCATAGCGATGCGCTCGATACCCATCCCAAATGCGTAGCCTGAATAAACCTCTGGGTCTATACCGCTCGCTTTCAAAACATTTGGATCTACCATGCCACAGCCCATTACCTCTAGCCACCCTGTGCCTTTGGTAATCTTGTGGTCAACCTCAGTCTCTAGGCCCCACCAAACGTCTACCTCGGCACTAGGCTCGGTGAACGGGAAGTACGAAGGACGCATTCTAATCTTTGCATTGCCAAAGAACTCCTCAGCGAAGTACATCAAGACCTGCTTTAAGTCTGCAAAGCTTACGTCCTTGTCGATGTAAAGGCCCTCAATCTGGTGGAAAATACAGTGACTTCTCGCGCTGATGGCTTCGTTTCTAAAAACGCGCCCTGGACTAATGGTGCGAATAGGCGGCGTGTTGCTCTCCATGGCTCGAACCTGAACAGACGATGTGTGTGTTCGCAATGCCCAATCTGGGTTTCTTTGAACGAAGAACGTGTCTTGCATGTCTCGTGCCGGGTGCTCTTCAGGGAAGTTTAGCGCCGTAAAGTTGTGCCAATCGTCCTCAACCTCCGGGCCAACACTTACGTTGAACCCTATGCGTTTGAAAATATCTACGATCTCGTCCTTAATAGCGTTAATTGGGTGAATAGCGCCCAATTCTGCTGGAGTCCCCGGTCGAGTAATGTCGCCATTAACTCCAGTAGCCGCAGTGCTTTCGAAGCCTTCAAGCGCCTCCTTATGCTTGCCTTCAGCTAATTGCTTTAATTCATTCAAAGCTGAACCAAAAGCCTTCTTCTGTTCCGCAGGAACGTTCCTAAATTCCTTGAACAAATCTTGAATGGCGCCCTTTTTGCTCAGGAATTGTAGCCTAAACTGTTCTGCCTCCTCTTTGTTGGTCAAGGAGATAGATTCAATCTGATCGCGGAGGTTTTGAACATTTTCAAGCATAACAGCCTAGTCTAATACGATTCGTTTGTTGTAGATTTGGCAAAATTACTGAATTACAAGCATGAAACGCTTATTTCTTTTATTACTCGTTGCAGTTACTTTTTCTTCATGTGAAGAAGGTGCTACTGAATACTTCGTCAAAGTAACCGTTACCAACGAAGACGGCCTGCCCGTGCAGAACGCTGCGGTAAAGATGTTTGTCCCTATTCCAAACTCCACTGAATGGTATAACTTCACAGATGTAAGCGGCCAAGTTATATTTAGGTCAGGGTTTGAGGCCTATCACGATATTAAAGCGTGGAAGATGGTTTACGAAGGTTGTAATTACGTAAGATTGGTCAAAGGAGAGACAATTGACGTAAATGTTGTACTTTACCCAATCGGAGACCCTAATGGTTGTGTAGAATAATGAAGAAGATTGTTTTCCTTTTTGCGCTAAGCGCCTTTTTGTTTTCAGGATGTCGCATTGATAATCCTACGTACTCTTTCAGAATCAAGGTAACCAACCCTGACGGTGTGGCCATTCAAAACGTTGTGGTAGAAGCGTCGGTTGATGTTCCTGGCCACCGTGAAGAAGCTTATATGGTAGACACCACAGGATTTGACGGAGTGGTAGAGTTCGAATACGATTACGAAGCTGTATTTAAGATCTTAGGAACGCGCGGGGGCAACCCTTACACACACATTGGTTGCGGTTTCGTGAAGCTTGAGGCCAACCAAACGGTAGAAAGCTCAATCATTCTACTTCCTTACGATCCATCTGACCCAGGTTGTTAACCTTGGGCCGATTCAAATAAAAACCCCTGAGCCGTTGGCTCGGGGGTTTCTTTTTCTATATATATCCGTTAGACTTAAAGTAATTGACAACCGCCTGTTTCATCAGGATGGCCTGTTCGCCTGCCTTGAGTGTTGGTAGTGGTTTAAGCGATTTAAAATGCGGCCACCCCTCCTCATCACGTTTCTCAAATTCGTAATAGCCATACGGCTCTAAAACCGTACATATAGCAACATGAAGAACGTTGATCTTCACGTCCTTTTTCATTTTAATGTATCCCATCTGAAGCTCCTGGGTGCCCACAAGCAAAAGGACGCCGTCTAAATCGATATCGCCATCGCCAGGAAACTGGTGGGAAAGTTTGCCTAGAAGGTGGTGCCAATCGGCTTTTAATTCTTCACTTCTCACTATTTTGCTTCTATGAAAGGATTAGACCTCGTTATCTTGCTTTTTACAGCGTTTCTTGTTGCCAAAGGTATGTGGAAAGGCTTTGTAAAAGAAATCGCCGGAATCATTGCTGTATTGCTCGCTGTGATTGTTTCTTTTCTTTACCACGAGCCGGCAACAGCTTATTTCGGCAGCAAGTTTGAGTTCGACTACCTGCCTGTAGCTACCTATGTTATTTTATTTGTGGCCGTCTACGCCTCGGTCATGCTTTTGGGCAAACTCATCGACAAGATTCTCAAGACCGTCTTCCTTGGGGGAATTAATCGAATTCTGGGAGGTGTCTTTGGTGCGGTAAAATCGGCGCTGTGGCTAACTATTTTGACCTACGCATATTCTACCGCTAAAAACGGGGTTGGGTTCCAGCACCCAGAATGGATCTTGGACTCCCAATACTTTCCGTTTCTCGTAGATTTCGGTGAAATTCTTTCGGGCTATTTAGCTTAACGCCGCAACACCTGGAAGCTCTTTTCCTTCCAAGAATTCTAGCATCGCACCACCGCCTGTTGAGATGTAGCTCACCTTATTAGCAAAACCAAATTTGTTGATCGCAGCAACACTGTCGCCGCCACCAATCAAAGAGAATGCGCCGTTCGCGGTGCTCTTCGCAATCGCCTCAGCAACGCGTTTTGTTCCGCCAGCGTAGTTCTCAAATTCAAACACGCCCATAGGACCGTTCCAGATAATCGTTTTTGCATCGGCCAATACCGCCTCAACTTTAGTGATGCTCTCTGGACCGTTATCTAGACCCATATATCCTTCTGGGATTTCACCAATTGGACACACGCGCTCCGCAGGAGTGTCTGCAAAATCTTTAGTAATCAATGTGTCTGTTGGAATCATAAGGTTGCAACCGAACTCCTTCGCCTTTGCGATAAGTTCATTGGCCAAATCTAGCTTGTCGTCCTCTACAAGTGAGGTGCCGACTGAACCGCCCATCGCCTTAACGAAAGTAAAGCCCATACCACCGCCGATAACTACGGTGCCTACATTCTCTACCATGTTGGTAATTACGCCAATTTTTGAGCTCACCTTGGCGCCGCCAATAATGGCAACTGTTGAAGCCTTATCACTTCCCAATGCTTTCGAAATGCTCTCCACCTCGCCGTTCATTAGTGTGCCGAAGCCTTTATTATCTTCTTCGAAGAACTCAGCAATGATTGCCGTTGATGCATGTGCACGGTGCGCTGTACCAAAGGCATCGTTCAAGTAAATGTCTCCAAGCTCTGCCAATGATGCAGCGAAATCTCTATCGCCGAAGGTTTCTTCGTTGTAGTAACGCAAGTTTTCCAGCAAGACAATCTCGCCGTTTGATGCTGCTGCGATAGCCTCAGCAGCTTTATCGCCGATACAATCTTCAGCGAAGTGAACCTTTGTTCCTGTCAAAGCGCTAACCTCGTCAACCAAAGAAGACAATGTAAGCTTTGCAACGCGCTCGCCTTTTGGACGACCCAGGTGGCTCATCAATACTGCTTTACCTCCACCTTCAACTACTTTCATAATTGTTGGAAGTGCCGCTTTAATACGAGTGTTATCTGTGATATTTAGATTTTCGTCTTGTGGTACATTGAAGTCCACACGAATGAGTACATTCTTTCCTGAGAAGTCGAAGCTTTTCATATATTTTTGAGAGTTGAATTGGTCGGCTAATTTAAGTGAAATTCTACGGTAACATCCATGGTTAGAACATATAACAATAACAGCCTGCTAGAGCAGATCAAACACGCAACTTCCACAAGAAAGTTGCACCACGCCAATCTTATTTCTAGCGGGCAGGGGGAGGACGGACTTCCTTTAGCGTTGGAGCTCTCGAAACTGTTGTTGTGTGAACACGAAACCGGATGTGGATCCTGCCGAGGGTGTACCCGTGTAGCGAAGCTGGAGCATCCCGATCTGAATTTGACCTTTCCTATAGTCTCGGGTGGCACCACAGGGACTTCAGATGATTTTTTGGTCCAATTCCGCGAGGCCTTCATCAATAATCCTTTTCTCGACCCAAACAGCTGGCAACAAACCATTGCTGCCAAAAATCAACAGCTTCAAATTCCAGTAAAGGAAATCCAGAACCTGCAGCACAAGCTAAGCCTCACGGCAGCCGAGGGAAAAAACAGGGTGTTACTACTGTGGATGCCGGAAGCGATCAAAGTAAGCGCTTCAAACAAGCTCTTAAAACTTATCGAGGAGCCCTTAGACAACACTTACATCATCCTTGTTACACACAACAAAGGAAGGTTGTTGCCCACCATTCTTTCGCGTTGTGCACCGTGGCACTGTAAACCCTTGACGGAAGACGCTTTTGAACAGCACTTTCGTGGAGAGGGTGAAAACTTAAAGGCGCTTTTGAATATGGTATTTGCACCAAATCTTGGTGCGGCTATCACAGCGAAAAACGATCCGAGTACCACTCAAATAGAGCTCTTTGCCCACTGGATGCGCATGTGCTATAAAGGAGCTCCTGTGGAGATTACGGCGGTCGTCAATGAATTGGCCACACAGCCGAAAGAGGCAGTAAAAACATTGATTACTAGATCTATGCACTTCCTCGAAAGAGGTTATTACCACAACGTTCAAGCGACCGATTCTTCAGCGACCGACCTTGGTGCTATAAACGTTCAAAAGCTCAGCACCGCAGTTATTCCGGCAGGAGCGCAATTAATAACGAAAACGTTGGGATATTGTCTAAGAGATTTAGAGCGAAACATCCATTTAAAAACGTCGCTCACCCACGCGAGTTATCAGCTACACCGCGCGTTTTGGGGTCGATAGATCAGCCGAGCTTAAAGACGTAAATCTTTGAGCTTGTATTGGTTTTGCCGGCTTTCAGGTTGCTCACAAAACCTCTGTAAAGCGCCTTTATCCAGTGACCTAGGGTTTTGCTTTCTGTGCCGCTCTTGTATTGTTCAGATAGTAACGAGATGTAGTAGCTGTCCATATTCATTGGGATGACTTTTTGCAAGTCAAAACCATGGTTACCCAACAGCTTAGAAACGCTCGCCTCTGTGAAGTGGTGCGCATGAATCGGCACATCCCAGGCCGCCCAATATTTACCATAATGCTCGGCATCATGACTCTCAGGGTTCGGAACCGCAATAATGAGGTAACCTCCAGGAAGTAGTCTTTCTTTGAAGCTTGAGAGTAATCCGTTTAGATCATAGATGTGCTCCAATACATGCCACATCGTAATGACCTCTACGCCTTTTTCTACTCCCTCGATGGAGGCGCTAACAGAGCCGAAAGATTGAGCAGCAGCACGAGCGTTATCGTTGATTTCCACACCGACCGCATTTTTTCCGCTTTGTACCAATGTTTCTAAAAATTGGCCCGTACCACAACCGTAATCCAAAACAGTGCCTTGTCCAGTAAACACAGCATTTACGTAGGAGAGTTTTCTTCTCAAATTAACGCCACGAAGCACCTGATATACTTGTCCGAATAGACTCTTGTTTTCGTTCGTATGGCTGATGTAATTTGGATTATCATAATACGGTCCAATTTCAGTTTCAACCACCCTTGGGCTGGTAAACAGGTGTGAACATTCTGTACATTTCTGAACCGTGAACTCTTCCTTACTTGTAGAATAATCTACGGTACTTACTGCTTCTTCAAACGACGTTGCCTCACAAACAGGACAATGTTTCAACTCTTCTCTCATAGCGTAATTAGGTCCTGCCTTTCATCGTCCCATGTAAACCAGCAACACGTGAATATCGCTCTGACTTATTCCACTAATACGGCTGGCCTGTGCAATAGTGGCTGGACGAATGGCGTCTAACTTATCTCTTCCCTCAAAACTAAGGCCTTTTATCTTGTAGTAATCAAAGTTTTCAGGGATTTCCTTATCGTTTAAGCGCTTCATCTTCGCGACGTTTTCCTCTTCGCGCGCAATGTAACCGCCGTACTTAATATCAATTTCTAGTTGTTCAACAACCTCGTCTGTCCACCAAGGTTCTCCCGAATAATACGGCTCAAAATTCTCGATCTTGATGTTAGGTCGAGCTACCAGTTTGTTCGTCTTGGTTTTCTCCTTAGCCGGCTTTTCTTCTTGGGCGGTTAAGACTGTATTGATTTTATCTAACGGCAAACTCTTATCTAGAGCGGTTTTACCTAAACCAATGAGCTCAATTTTTTGCTCAAGCAACTTCTTTCTTTGCTCGCCGGCAAGACCTATTTCATAGCCCAACGAAGTCAATCTTAGGTCGGCATTGTCTTGTCTTAGGAGCAATCTGTATTCAGCACGAGAGGTAAACATGCGATATGGTTCCTCGGTACCTTTTGTGATGAGATCATCAATCAATACTCCAATATATGCATCGTTTCTGCCTAGAATAAAAGGCGAATCGCCACGTACAGCACGAACAGCATTTACCCCGGCCATCAAGCCTTGACAAGCCGCTTCTTCGTATCCCGTTGTACCGTTAATCTGACCTGCGAAGTACAAGCCACTTACTAGCTTCGTTTCCAGTGTGTGCTTCAACTGAGTAGGGGGAAAGTAATCGTATTCAATAGCATAGCCTGGGCGGAAGAACTTCGCATTTTCAAAACCTCTTACTTTATGCAACGCCTCGTACTGTACCTCTACCGGCAAGCTTGTTGAGAAGCCATTCACATAAACCTCTACGGTGTTCCAGCCCTCGGGTTCAACAAAGATTTGATGAGAGTTTTTCTCCGCAAATCGATCAATTTTATCCTCAATAGAAGGACAATATCTAGGACCTGTGCCTCGAATAGCCCCATTAAAGAGAGGAGAACGATCAAACCCTTTTTTCAAGGTGTCGTGTACTTCTTGTGAAGTGTGGGTAATCCAACAACTCCTTTGCTTCTGTAGTTTTGACTGGCCTAAGAAACTGAATTGCCCAGGATCGTCGTCGCCCGGCTGTTCTTCCATGATATTAAAATCGATGGTTCTACCGTCAATTCTCGGTGGCGTACCCGTCTTCATTCTACCTGCTTCAAAACCTAATTGAATAAGCTCTTCAGTAATTCCAGTGCTTGCTCTTTCGCCGGCTCTACCACCACCAAAGTTTTGATCTCCTACATGGATTAAACCGTTCATAAAGGTGCCGCTAGTAAGAACCACGGTATGTGCCTCGAAGGTCATTCCTAACGCAGTTTTTACCCCGTGAATGGTACCGTCAGATACTAGCATTCCCGTAACCATGTCTTGGAACATGCTAAGACCTTCAGTTTCTTCAAGCAGGTCTCTCCAATACTGTGCAAAGAGCATTCGGTCGCTTTGAACACGAGGACTCCACATGGCAGGTCCTTTGCTTCTGTTCAGCATTCTAAACTGAATCATACTCTTGTCCGTAATGATGCCTGAACCGCCCCCTAAAGCGTCTATCTCCCTGACTATCTGACCTTTAGCTACTCCGCCCATCGCTGGATTGCAGCTCATTTGGCCAATGGTCTGCATGTTCATCGTTATCAGTAGCACTTTAGCGCCCATCTTAGCAGCACAGTAACTAGCCTCACAGCCGGCATGACCGCCACCGACAACAATTACATCATATTTTTCATCTAGAACCATCCTACAGTCGGTCTAAAATTTCATTTTCTTTTGATCGCATTACCGCTTTCTCTTCGTCGGTTTTGTCACCAAATCCTATCAAATGAAGTATGCCATGCGCGACAACTCTATTTCGTTCTCTCTCCAAAGGCTCATCATTCTGTTTAGCATTATCCTCTATTCTATCCTCACTTATAAACAGCTCACCAGATATCTTGTTTCGACGCGTGTAATCAAACGTAATAATGTCTGTATAGTAATCGTGATTTAAGTGCTTTCTGTTTACTTCTAAAAGCTCTTCATCATTCATCCAATGAATATAAATATCGCCAAACCTCAGGTCTTGATAGAGGTTTTCAAAAACTGATAAAATATGTGCTTCTACAGGAATCAACTTACTTCTTTTTCAACACCGGCAAAGGTAAGTCGCTTACCGTATTGTTTGAGGGTTTAATAATAATCTCTGTCCCCTTCTCCGAACTAGACTCATCTCCAGTATTAGCCTTACGCTCCTGCCCTTGTTCTTCCTTTTGAAATTCTGAATCAAAGCTTTCCCATAATCTGTTTTCAAACTCACTTTGACTTTCATTCTCATTAGGTGTGCCAAACAGAAGTTTTCTTTTTAATTCTTCTAGTTTTTGAGACTTTGAACCATCTCCTAGTTCTTTTAAGCCGTTTAACTTATTATCTATTTCTTTAAGGAGTTCCTTTGTGCCTTTTCCTTGTTCGCCTAGCGTTTTACCCTCTTCTGCCGGCTTTCTAGCAACACCTTTTTTGCCTGGTTTTTTACCTTGACTCTTTCCTGATTCTGAGCTTTTCTTTTTTGAAGGTTTATTTCCTTTTTTACCCTTACTAGGTTTACCTGTTTGACCTGGTCGGCCTTTCTTACATTCCTTTTTAGAGCTGGCTAAAGATTGTTTCTCACTCTGTAGTATGTCGTAAAGAACCGCGTTTAGATCATTTAAGGCAGTAACCATATAAGCGGTTTTAACTTCAATGTTTTTAGAAAGTAAAAGCGCCGACTCTAACTCTTTTACTGCATTAGTAATAGATACAGCAGCGTCATTTAACACCCTGCCTAGCATGGGATCAGTAATTAAAACAATTTCCAGAGAGTCTAAAATCTCTCGTTGAATGGTTAATAATGTTCTTTGCTCTCTGTAACGTGAACCTGATTGTATTGCTTTATTCACCTCTTGAACAACACTCGTTTTCCAAGAATTCTTAAGCATTCTTTTTAAGCGTTCAACGTTTTCTGATTGTATATCCACCGTAGATTCAGCTAATAACTGTTTTAATTTTTGAGCGCTGTCTTTCGCTTGTTCTTCTCTTTGGCCACCACTTTTATCAAGTGATTCAAGTTTGTTGAGCTCTTCTCTTAATTCTTCTTTAGTTGTAGTGTTCAGTTCGTTGATAGATGTATTTATCACTGAATCTAACGGCTCATTCGTTTCACGTGAAACCATTTCTAAAGCATTAATCAACTTCTGAATTTCCCATAACTCGTCCAATGCCTGCTCTATAACATCTAGTTTCTCTTGCTCTAAGTAAGTAGAATCTATGTTTTCATTCTTATCCAACTTTTTATTCAATAATTTTCTGAGTTCAAAAGGTTGTTTGTCTCTAATCTCTTGTTCCTTGGAATTCACATCAGACTTAAACTGTTGAACTTTTAATGTTGCATTTTGACTCAACTCGGATTCCAATGCTTGGTAAGACATCTGTGGTCTCTGAACAGTCCGCTTAGTACCTTGATTTAAATTATCATAAGCCTCAATACTTAGTTTAGTATCCTTCCATTCTACTGAAAACAACCCTACCCCTCTTATTATTTGTGATTCAATTAGAACTCTGTCTAGTCTAAAATCATCTGTACACTTGATCACTAAAGAATCATAGGTGTTTTCAATTACCTCAATATTTGGAGGAACATCCCGGGTTACTTCTACTGGAATCTGGAATAGCTGATTTAGACCACTAAACTCTAAGAACTTAGTGTTTGTTGTAATAATAGACTCGGATATGCTACTTTTTGTTTCACGTGGAACAACTGGCTCTAAATATTCCGTTAGTAAACCTTTAAAATTTACTGTTACAGAACTACCGCTAATAGCCTTTACAGTGTCAGATAACCGGTAAGATTTAATGTTTGTATAAGTAGGCGGTATAATAAAAGCTGACCATGACGTAACAGATATTACGGAATCACAGACTATCCATAATTCTTTAACTAATCTACCGTTCTTTAAAACCTTATGTTTAGAATTAGTTATAACAACACTTGGTACTTCTTCTATATCTAAGTTCCAATCGATAAACTGCGATACATCGGGTTCAGTGTAGAAATTAGTGTAAATAGTATCGGGTAATATTCTTATCTCCTCACTAGTTCGATACTGTCCGGTAATCAACTCGTCCGTACTAATTTTTAGTGGTCTATAAAATAACAGTGTAACTAGAGTTAAAAGAGTAACACCTATAAGTATATAACGATAGGTCCAGTGATACTTTATAGTACTTATTAATACTTTTAACGTCGTTTTACTTTCTAATAAAGCTATATGGGATGACCATGCTCCTATTTCACCTTTTTCACCTAGGTCTAAAGATTGGTTGAATCGACCCCCATCGTATTCCTTAACTACCTTCGCTAAATATTTATTAGTAAGAAAACGAACACCTGCAGCTAATAATAGGTAGCGCAGTGGGTAAATAAGAGCTGTTAACAGCGTTAATAATATATATATCTTACCTACCTGCTGTATTCCTAATAACCCTGGAATAAACCATAGGTTAATAGTCGTAATAAAGAGTGCTATAAAACCACTAAAAAAAATAGTTAATAAACTGAAATACAATGATTTACGTAAAAAAATACGTCTTACAAAGTCTTTTATTTCTATTCCTTCTTTCATGTCTTACCAGCTGTCGTACATCTAGTACTTTAACCTCTTATGACCACTACACTTTTCATACCAAGGGTAAGCGTAAAAATCCTGCAATTCTATTTTTTGCAGATCTAAATATAAAGGGTAATGATTCCTTAATTACTGAACTAAATAAATATTACAACGTCATAAAAGTTGTTGATAATAGTACAGATATACTCAGTAAACTCAACTCTGATAATTCACTAACACGTGGAATTATTGGTATAGAGCTATATGAACACGTAAATAAACAGATTAAAATTACCGGAATTGCAGCGACGGGACTAGAATGCCTTCATGTTTGTTCATGGGGTATGAATTCACGTACTCCCTTAATTAAACTGTATCCTTTGTTTAAAGGAAATTTAAACGATCATTTACGTTTAGCAATTAGTGGAGCCACTGATGTTTTCCCCGCATATAATATAAAACTGGATGCGCTTGATATTTATAATAACATCAATAATACATACACACCATCAGGTATGTTATTAGGTTATTCTTACAGGTACTTAGAGAGTTTAAAAACACTAGATATACAAACTCAAATGTCCAGTTATGAAGGAATTTTAGATATTAAAGTGCTTCACTGAGAGCACGCTATCTTTCCAACTCTACGTTCATGTCTACCTCCTTCAAATTCATTTGAAAGGAAAGCAGTAATAATTCCTTTAGCTTCTTCAGTACTCACAAAACGAGCAGGAATAGCAATAATATTTGCATTGTTGTGTTGTCGAGCTAATACTGCAATCTCTGGTAACCAACATAACGCACCACGAATATTTTGATACTTATTAACAGTCATATTGATTCCGTTACCAGATCCACAAATAACCACACCAAGAGAACAAGTACCCTCAGATACTAGTGAAGCTACTTTGTGTCCATAATCTGGATAATCAACACTATCGCTAGTAAAAGGTCCTTGATCTAATACTTCCGCACCATGTGCTTCAAGTACTTTAACTAATTCCGCTTTTAATTCTACACCGGCATGATCCGTCCCAATAGCAATCTTCATAATACTTGTTGTTTTCACAAAGGTCGTAATTGTTGTGTATAACCTAGTTGATTAATGTGAACAACCTATTAACAGGATTTTAAAACTCGACCTTGTATTATTCGCATATTCTTGCATATGGAAAAAATATTTTAAAGAGTGGATTATAGTTGTTGTTACTTCTTCAAAATCGGTCCACAGGAAAAGGATATATACTAACAGCTCTAAACTGAATTAGTCTTTAACAATCCATACTTAATTTTATGAATTAACACTGTGAATAACGTTAGTAAACTCTATTTAATTAAGTAATTACAGTACTTTATTCCTTATAACAACTATTGATAAGTCATAAATCATAGGATTACTATAACAGAGTTATCACGGTTATCAACACACTATTACTATTACTATATTCTTTTAAAATGAATTATATTATATATAAAGGTGATTGGATAATTAAAGGTTCCAAGGTTGCTTATGAAAATCCTTGGATTAAAGTTAATCATCATGATGTCGTTACTCCAGGTGGAAGCGCTGGGATTTATGGAGAGGTTTACTTTAAAAATTTAGCTATTGGCATTTTACCAATCGATAAAGAAGGTTACACCTGGCGTGTGGGTCAATTTAGATTTCCTTTGAATACTTACTCTTGGGAGATTCCTGAAGGTGGGGGACCACACGGTACTGATCCTTTAAAAAGTGCAAAACGTGAATTATTCGAAGAAGTAGGATATACTGCCAAGAACTGGACGCAGCTTCTAGAAATGCATTTAAGTAATAGTGTAAGTAATGAAAAAGCCATTGTTTTCATAGCTGAAGATCTTACAGAAGGAAGAAGTCAACCTGAAGAAACTGAAAATCTGACCGTTGAGAAGATTCATTTTTCAGAATTGTACCAGCAAGTGATGGATGGAATAATTACAGATGCAATTAGCGTCGCTGCAGTACTTAAATTATCAATTCTAAGACCTAGGTTATTAAAGACCTAAAAATGCCTTAAATCGCTTCATAATCACTTCTACAGCTCTTGAATTAGGATGTGTTCCATTCGATTCGAAGAAAGAATAATCTCGAAGTTCATCATTAATAATTTCAAAACTTGGGAAATACACAACATTAGGAGATACCAAGAGTTCTTCTATTACTGTTCGTAAGATTGATTTTCCTAAGAAACTTTCCTGTAAACCTATCCTTGTGTAACGAACTGGGCTCACGGTGAAAATGATTTTTAAATTTACTGGCAGTCGAGATATCGTTTGTTCCCATTCGCTGACTATTTCCTCTTTACTCAATAACCTTCGCTCAAAAAAAATTCCAGGCAGTTTATGGCAATTATTAACTAAATGATCTTCTTTAAACCAAGCATGTGCTGTTCCTAAAGAGATGATTAGAACGAGGCTTTTACCAGGTTGATTTAAGTATTGAAGAACTTCACTTCTCGCTTTATTTATAGATTCTTCTAGGGTAGTAATAGTTTCATCTTGCCACTTATTAGCCGCATCAAGCTGATGAAAAATCCCTTGATGATCAAATGCAGGTGATAAATGTTCGTCAGCAAAAATCCAGCGCAGCTGTTTTGCTATACTAATCGGATTAAAAGAAGTACCTAGAGGATTGAATTGATATTCATATCCCCATTTATTTAGATAAGTATCAAGGTTGCTAACAAAGCAGCTACCTATACCTAAAAAAAAAGGGGGTGCAGAAAGTTCTTCTGTCCCCACTTTTACTTCAGTAATCATTTTCTAGATATTGAATTCGATACCTTGAGCAAGTGGTAGATCTTTACCGTAATTCAAGGTATTGGTTTGGCGGCGCATATACGCTTTCCAAGCATCTGATCCGCTTTCACGGCCACCGCCAGTTTCTTTTTCTCCACCGAAAGCTCCACCAATTTCAGCTCCTGAAGTACCAATATTCACATTAGCGATACCACAATCTGAACCACTTTCACTCAAGAAAATGTGTGCTTCTCTAACATCACTAGTCATAATTGCACTAGATAAACCTTGTTTTACATCATTTTGGATAGCGATGGCATTTTCTACTTCACCCTCATATTTCAATAGGTAAAGTATTGGTGCAAAGGTTTCTTTTTGAACGCTAGCATAGTCGTTAGAAGCTTCAACTATACAAGGTTGAACATAGAAGCCATCATCGTAAATTTCTCCTTCAAGAACTTCACCGCCATAGAGTAATGTTCCACCTTCAGATTGTATATTTTTAATAGTATTTAAAAACGCATTCACGGCATCTTGATCGATCAGTGGTCCAACGTGATTACTTTCATCAAGTGGGTTACCAATTTTAATTTGACCGTAGGCTTCAATTAAAGCGTTCTTCACTTTATCGTAAACGCTCTCATGGATAATAAGTCTTCTGGTTGAGGTACAACGTTGACCACATGTTCCAACAGCACCAAACAAAGCACCTGTAACAGTCATTTTTAAATCACAAGTTGGTGTGATGATGATGGCATTATTTCCACCTAATTCTAGAATAGATTTTCCAAACCTTGAGGCAACTTGGGCACCAACTATTCTTCCCATTTGCGTGGAACCTGTAGCCGAGATCAGTGGCATTCTCTCATCGTGCGTCATCCATTCACCACGTGTGTAATCACCAGTGATGATGGAAGAAATTCCTTCTGGAAGGTTGTTCGCTACAGCAACTTTATTCCAGATGTGTTGGCAAGCAACAGCACATAATGGTGCTTTTTCACTGCCTTTCCAAACCACAGTATTACCACAAACTACTGCCAAGGCAAAATTCCAAGCCCATACAGCAACCGGGAAATTGAATGCAGAAATTACACCAACAACTCCAAGTGGATGCCATTGTTCCATCATGTGATGCGCTGTTCTCTCGCTTTTGATAGTCAAACCGTATAACTGGCGTGAAAGACCAACAGCAAAATCACAGATATCAATCATTTCTTGGACTTCACCTAAACCTTCTTGGTAGCTTTTACCCATTTCTAAGGAAACTAGGGCACCAAGTTCTGCTTTCTTTTCGCGCAGGGCATTTCCAAACTGGCGCATGAGCTCTCCTCTCTTAGGAGCGGGCATACTACGAAGTGTTTTAAAAGCTTCAGAGGCGGCAGCAACTACTGCATTATATTGCTCTTTTGTCGTAATACTGACACTACCTAATTCCAGGTTATCAATAGGAGAGTTAGAAGTAATAGTGTCACTGCTTTCCATCCACTGTTGACCAGTTGAGGTTCCGTGAATAGTTCCAGTAAGATGTAAAGATTCTAAGATCTGCGAAGGTGTAAATGCTTCCATGTATTAGGTTATATATTCCCTTTAAAAATACGATGAATAGCGCTGTAACCTGTTGTATTAAAAAAAGACTTTCTCAAAGGGTTTCGAACAACTCTACGAGTTACTTTTGTTATTTAGAATAAATCAAAATAAGATGCGATACCTCCTTTCCTTTCTTACCGGACTAGTTCTATTTTCTTGTGCTGCTCCAACACTGGAGCCAGCGGACGATACAATCAAAGTAGTTTGTACTACGAGTATCATGACAGATTGGATAAGCAATGTTGCTTCAGAGAAAATGGAAGTATTACCATTACTAAAAGTGGGTATAGATCCTCACGTGTACAAACCATCCAAAAAGGATTTAGATCTGTTGCGCGAGGCAGATGTGATTATCTACCACGGACTCCATTTAGAAGGGAAGATTATTGAAGTGCTAGAGCACATGGAGGATAAACTTATTATAGATGCTGCTAAGAATTTTCCTAATGAGCTCATTATTCGCGATCCAAATTTCCCAGCATCTACCGATCCGCATGCGTGGTTTGATAAGGAGTTAGCACAAAATTCAGTCAAAACTATCGTAGGAGAATTGCTCCAAAATTATCCAGACAAAGCAGCGGGCATTGAGTTAAAAATGGGTCAATATTTTTCAATAATGGATTCGGTAGCTACAGAGGTAAACAACATCGTAAGCACTATACCAGAGGAACAACGATTAGTTATTACCACACACGATGCACTCAGTTATTTTGCTCGGGATTATGGATTACGAGTTAAGACACTGCAAGGGGCTTCCACTGTCAGTGAGTTTGGTCTGCGCGAGATTACAGATCTGGTTGATTTTATCGTTGAAGCTAAAGTCCCTGCGATTTTCCTTGAAAATATTGTGAGTCCACAAGCCATGGAGAGTGTTCAAAAGGGTTGTGCGTCAAAAGGGTTTGAGGTGAAAATTGGACCCGAATTATTAAGCGACAGTCTAGGGAGCGAAGAAGATCAGAACACGTACTTTAAAATGCTCATCTTTAATGCTAAGACCATTGCGCAATATCTAAATTAATTGGATGTACTACTCAAATACCTCAGTTTAGAAGACCCAAACGTTCGTTATGTGGTCATCGCTATTGTGCTTCTTGGAGGCATGAGCGGTACAGTTGGTAGCTTTAATTTTCTAAGGAAGAAAACCCTAGTAGGAGAGACTGTTGCACACAGCATGTTGCCTGGTGTGTTAATTGCGTTTCTTTTAAGCGGTGTGAAAAATCCTGCAGTGATGATTTTGGGAGCCGCCATCAGTGGGTGGATGAGTATATGGGTTGTTGACTATATCACACAACAAAGTAAGATCAAAGGCGATAGTGCCCTTGCAATCGTGTTGTCAAGTTTCTTTGGTTTAGGAATTGTCTTACTCACTATGATCCAATCAAGGTATGTTGGGAATCAAAGTGGGCTAGATCACTACATATTTGGGAACGCCGCTGCAATGACACCGGCGGATAGCATTGCTTTTGCAATCGTTAGTCTAGTAGTTCTTGGATTAATCATAGCAAGCTATTGGAGTATCAAAGCCATTATTTTTAATTCTGATTATGCCCAGAGCATTGGTATTAGTAGAAAGAAGATAGATACTCTTATAAGTATCATTACCATACTTACCATTAGTGTTGGTATTAAGGCTGTTGGTATTGTTATGATGAGCGCACTTTTGATCATACCACCGACAGCAGCTCGCTTTTGGACTGATCGATTCGTTCCGATGCTTATTATCAGCGGTGTTTTCGGTTCATTAGGAGGTTGGATAGGGGCGTTTGTGAGCTATTCCCAGACCAATATGCCTACAGGTCCCTGGACAATAGTAAGCGTAAGTATTATAGCTTTCATTTCGATGTTGTTCGCACCGCGCAAGGGTATTGTTTATCAGCGGTGGAATAAACTATTGCTTCGCAGAAGAATTAACGAAGAAAACCTTCTTAAGGCCGCGGTTCAAAATGAAGTGCGCGGTAAAGGCAAGTTGTTTACTCGTGAATCTATTAATCAACGACAGTTTTTTCAACTAAACCTTTGGAACAGAACAGTTGGCCGCTTAAGCAGCAAAGGACTTATTCGTCCCGTTCATGGGGGATTTACCTTGAGTACAGCAGGTAGAAGCTATGGCGCAGACATTGACCGCCGTCATAAGATTTGGGAGGTATACCTTCAGCGTCGAATGCAAATGAGCGTTCATTTGGTTCACGATGAAGCGGAAACCATGGAACACTTCTTAACCCCAGAGATTGAAGAAGAGATTCTACGTGAGTTAGGGCTGTGTTCGAGGTTCAATCCGCTATTAGAGATTCATGAAATTATTCCAGATCCAGATCTATTGTAATATGGATGCGATTTGGATTATCATTACCGGTTTTTTGGTGGCCTCCTCTACGGGAATGCTAGGGAATCTCTTGTTGTTGCGTAAAATGAGCATGATGGGTGATGCCCTTTCTCATGCGGTGCTGCCGGGAATAGTTATTGCCTATTTAATCAGCGGGTCTCGTGCATCGCTCCCTTTGTTATTGGGAGCAATCATCATGGGGGTTTTAACTACGTTTTTGATTCAATTCTTTTCTTCTAAGGGTAAAATGCAGGGCGATGCTGCAATGGGTACGGTATTCACCTTCTTGTTTGCGGTAGGTGTTATTTTGGTTACTAAATACGCAGGACAGGCAGATATTGACGCCGATTGTGTGCTTCACGGCGAGCTCGCTTTTGTACCCTTGCAACAGACCACTCTATTTGGTTTTCGCGCTCCGAGTGCTGTATGGACATTGTCTGTGCTTTTTATTTTTACCCAAGCGGTTTTTTGGCTAGGCTACAAAGGGTGGGTTCTCACCAGTTTCAATCCGGAATACGCAAAAAGCGTGGGTATAAGAACAACCCTCTGGCACTATGCATTAATGGCCGCTACCTCGGTGGCTACCGTGGTGAGCTTTGAAAGTGTAGGCGCTATTCTGGTCATAGCATTTTTAGTAGTTCCTGCGGCAACAGCATATTTGCTCACAAAAGACCTGAGGTTTATGGTACTTTTTATTGTACTTCAGGGGTTATTGAGCGCTGTAGGAGGGTACTTTGTATCTGATCTACTGGAGGCCTCTATCAGCGGATCGATGGCGGTGGTAAGCTTCTTGTTGTTTGTACTCTCTTTTATTCTACAAAAGAAAAGAGGGCTAAAGTCCCCACTTTAACCCTCACTCGCTTAACACAAAAACACATACGATAACTATATCGTCAAATACGTTAGTGCAAAGCACGTGCCAAAAAATAAACCGAAGGGTTAAATAATGTTAAGAAATCAACAACAGCGGGTTGTGGCACTACCAGGTTGCGTCCGGATAAGTGCGTGCCAAGCTTTGCATTTCACCTAGAATGAAGCCGAGCTGTGCGCTGTGAATGCCGTAACGACCTCCGGTTTGCATCCAAAGTTCAGGTGAAGGCATGATGAGGGTTGCCATTTTTAATACTTCTGCCACCTTCTTTATCCATTGCTCTTTGAACGAGACAAACGAGGGCAGCTCGTCTTTAAGAATTTCAAACACGGGGTGGTCTTCAAACAACTCACCGCTCCACATCCATAAATCGTCAACGCTTTTTTGAACCTTGTTGTGGCTCTCTTCAGTTCCGTCTCCTAAGCGCACAACCCATTCTGCGCTCCATTGTGCTTGGTAGGAGATTTCCTTAATAGCCTTCTCCGCGATTCCCCTAAGGGCTTCGTTTTTGCAGCCCCTTAGCGCATCGTATAAGTAAAAGTTAAAGGTGTCAATGAAAAAGCTGCGAACCACAGAATCGCCCCAATGACCATTAGGTTGTTCAACGAGCAATGCGTTTTTGAATTGCAAATGATCGCGGAAGTACGCGAGGGTATCCTCTGTAGTAGTACCCCCTTCAAGTCGAGCCAATTCTTGGTAGAGCAATCGAGCCCGACCGATATGGTCTAATGCGGTATTAATGATGGCAATATCTTGTTCTAAGACAGGACCGTTTGAACACCACTTGCTAAGCTGCTGCCCCAGGATGAGAGAATCATCTGCTAAAAAGTATAAGTATTCTTTGAGCGCTTCGTCTTTTGTAAAGTCGCGCTTGACGCCATTTAACCAACCTCCTGCCATGGCTTACATGTGTTCGACATCATCAGGGATGTCGTAGAAGGTGGGGTGACGGTATACTTTATCGTCCGAAGGAGTAAACAAAGGGTCCTTTTCGTCGGGCGAACTTGCGGTTATTTCTTCTGAAGGAACAACCCAGATACTAATACCCTCCGAGCGCCTTGTGTAGACATCTCGTGCATTTTTTATAGCCATTTCGGCATCAGCAGCATGAAGACTTCCTACGTGTTTGTGGGATAGTCCATTCTTACTCCTGAGAAAAACTTCCCAAAGTTTCCAGTTAGATTCACTCATAGCGGTAGCGGTTAATTATTATGCGGCCGAAGCATCGTTAGAGGCACGATTTGCTTGCTTCTTAGCATAAGCGTTTGCCGCTTCACGAACCCAAGTACCTTCTTTGTGTGCCTTTACATGATGTGCAATACGCTCTTTGTTGCAAGGGCCATTGCCCTTGATAACCTCATAAAATTCAGCCCAGTTAATTTCACCGAAATCATAGTGGCCACGTTCTCCGTTCCACTTTAAGTCGGCGTCAGGAATAGTAAGGCCTAGATACTCTGCCTGCGGAACTGTTTTATCCACGAACTCCTGACGAAGGGTATCGTTGCTCTTGCGTTTGATTTTCCACTTCATGCTTTGCTCAGAATTTGGGCTATTGTCGTCAGAAGGACCAAACATCATGAGTGAAGGCCACCACCAACGGTTCAAACTTTCTTGAGCCATTGCTTTTTGTTCTGGTGTTCCTTGGGCCAATTTCATCACGACCTCATATCCTTGTCTTTGGTGGAAGCTTTCTTCCTTACAAATCTTCACCATGGCACGCGCATAAGGACCGTAAGAGGTTCTTGTTAGCATTACTTGGTTTTGGATGGCTGCGCCATCAACCAACCAACCAATGGTGCCCATATCTGCCCATGATGGTGTAGGGTAATTGAAAATAGAGCTGTATTTAGCCTTGCCACTCTGTAGGTCGGCAATCATCTTTTCTCTTGGCTCACCCAAGGTTTCGGCCGCAGAGTACAAGTAAAGTCCGTGGCCCGCCTCATCTTGAACCTTTGCCAGCAAGATCAGCTTGGCACGAAGCGATGGTGCACGAGTAATCCAATTGGCCTCAGGCTGCATACCAATGATTTCACTGTGTGCGTGCTGAGAGATTTGGCGGATAAGGGTTTTGCGGTACTTTTCAGGCATCCAGTCCTTAGGCTCGACCCTGTTTTCAGCGTCGACGTAAGCCTGGAATTTGTCCTCTAAAGAAACGTTGGTTCCCATATTCTGTGTATTTGGTTGCTTACAAAGTTAAAACACAACACGCTATCTTCTGTTATGGTTTAAAATTCGGGTTTACCTTTACCCTCCAAATTACGAAGCATGCTGAAGTTTTTTAAGAAAAAGAAAGAGGACAAGCCGTCATTGATGGCGGACACGAGCAAATCGACCGACACTTCTTTCTACCCACTAACCATCTCAGAAGTACGCAGAGAAACAGAAGAGGCAGTGAGTATTGCTTTTGATGTTCCTACAGAGCACCAGGAGAAGTTTACTTTCTTACCGGGCCAATACCTGACCCTAAAAACAACTATTGCAAATGAAGAGGTGCGTAGATCGTACTCAATCTGTGCCGCGCCCAGCGACGGAGAGCTTCGTGTAGCTGTAAAAGAAATTGAAGGAGGAAAGTTTTCTACCCACGCCAACAGACACCTAGAGGCGGGAATGACCATTGAGTCGATGCCGCCTATGGGTAATTTCAAGTGGCAGCCCACCGGAGAACCATCACACGTAGTTGGATGGGCAGCAGGGTCCGGAATTACTCCGATTATGTCTATTGCCAAAACTGTTTTAGAGAGCGATTCAAACAGCACGTTTACACTGTTCTATGGAAACAAAAACAGCAACAGCATCATCTTCAAAGACGCATTCGAAGATTTGAAGAACACCTACGTTGATCGCCTAGAGGTTCACCACATTCTTAGCCGTGAGGACCAAGGCAGTGACGTTACTAAGGGCCGTATCGATGGGGAAAAAGTGAAAGCATTCAACGAGAAGTTCTTTGAGGTAGGCGCAACAACAGCACACTTTTTGTGTGGTCCATTAGGAATGATAGAAAGCGTTACAGAGACCCTAGAGTCTTTAGGCACACCTAAGGAGAAAATTCATTTTGAGCTGTTTAATACGACAGCGGCAGGAGCTGCCAAGAAAGAGGTGTCTTCTTCTGCTTCTGGTGCCTCTGCTGTTACAGTAATCTTGGACGGAGAGGAGACTCATTTTGAGGCTACGGGCAAAGAATTCATTCTAGACGCAGCACTAGATGCTGGAGCAGATGTTCCGTATGCTTGTAAAGGCGCGGTTTGTTGTACTTGTCGCGCTAAGGTTCTGGAAGGCTCTGCGGAAATGGTTATGAACTATGCGCTGGTAGACGATGAGGTGAAGGACGGGTATATTTTGACCTGTCAGGCACACGCGACTAGCGACAAGGTAGTGGTAAGTTTCGATGAGTAAAAGCAGCCCAAGAAAGAACGGCGTGAGCGGTGAGCCCGGACCGTCGTCTCATGAAAAGAAGCCGAAAAACGCCAAGGACTACAATATTGGCAAAGGCGCCAAAAAGCGCATGAACAAGGCAAAAAAATACGGTACTGGAGGCCGTAAAAGGAAATAAAAAAGCCCGGCTCACAAGCCGGGCTTTTTGTTTACTTCGTCCAAGCATTGTTGGTAACGTCTATATCTAGGAGACGTTGACTAGGGTCAATTCTGACTTCTATAACTTCCTTTCCTTTGGATGGGATTTTGAATTCGTAGCTGGGATGTGTCCACGCCCAAGGAGCAAGCACGTCGTACTTGGGATCCTTTTTCGCGCCATACATGCTTACTAGCGGAATGTTATAGTACTCTACTAAGCCGCCGGCATAAACCACTTCTATATCAAGCGGCATCGGGAACCTACCTTTTCGCTCGAAGAGTACTGTGGTGCCATTCATTACCGGGTTCACTTCTGATATGCTGTAATCGACAGATTTTACTTGATCCTTGTAATAGCTTAAGTACCAATCCAGCTCTAGGTCACTTTCGCGCTCCATGATACGCAGGAAGTCATAGGGGGTTGGGTGCTTGAATTGCCAAGCGTTCCAGTAGCGCTTCATACCACGGGCAAAAGCCTCTTCTCCAATGATGTATTCGAGCTGATTCAAGAACAAAGCACCCGCGCTGTAGCTGTTGATGCCATAGACCATATTGTAGTTAAAGTGGTCCGCTGGGGTGCTTAGCGGTTCTCTCAAACCAGAGGTGTCGAGGTAAACGTAGCTTCGGTAGGCGCGCAGGTGTGGGTTTTCCGCATTGTGCTCAAACAGCACGTTCATACACTCCTCTTCTGCATAGGATGTGAACCCTTCATCCATCCACGGATGAGCCGCTTCGTTGGTGGCGAGTACACCATAGTACCAGTTGTGCGTTGCTTCGTGCACAAAGAGCCCCGTGAAGCCCTCAAATTTATCACCGCCGCCCAAAATCATGGTACACATCGGGTATTCCATACCGCCGTCACCGCCTTGGATGATGGAGAATTGAGGATAAGGGTATCGCCCAAAATGGGCAGCCATGAAGTCAAAGTAGCGTTGTAAATAATCCGTTTTTAGTAGTTCCCAATTCGCTGCGTTGGCCGTTTCAGGATCAAATAACAAGTGGACTACTGGACCGTTCTGAATGTCTATCTGTTGATGAACATAATCAGGGTCTGCCGCAAAGGCAAAGTCGTGAACACGCTCCGCCTTAAAGTGCCAGCGGCGCTTTTTGTTTTTTCGAACGCGCACCTTTTCAACACCGCCATAGCCAAAACCCACTTCATCAGGATTCTGAAGCACACCAGTTCCACCGATGAGGTAGTCTCGATGTGCATCAATGGTTACGTCGAAATTTCCCCACACACCGTAAAATTCGCGACCAACGTATTGATCAGGGTGCCAGCCGTCCTCGTCATACTCAGCAAGCTTAGGGTACCATTGAGTCATGGTAAAATCGATGCCTTCTTTATTATCGCGCCCAGAACGACGAATTTGCTTTGGCACTTGAGCCTTCCAGGCCAATTCAAACGTGGTTGAGCTGCCAGGAAGCATCGGCTCAGCAAGTTCAGCTTTAAGCACTGTTCCACTCACCGACCAAGACATCTCTATGCCGTTTTGGGTGAACAGTTGAATGTTTTGATAGCCAATTTCATCCTCGCCCAATCCATAAATGCGGTCTTGAACGCGGCGGTCAGGATCCTTGATAGTGCGGCTGCGTACATCCATCATACTTTCCGGTTGGAATGCGTTGAAGTATAGGTGGAAATATGCTTTGCGCAAGGTATCCGGACTATTGTTCGTGTAAGTGATAGTGCTTGTTCCATCGTACTGGTGCGACGCCACATCAAGGTCGATGTGCATCTTATAGTCGACGGCCTGTTGCCAATATTGGGCTTGTGCGCCTAATGCGCTAAAAATGAAAAGAAGTGAAAGGAGCTTTCTCATTTGTTGTGGATTACATGAAGTGGTCTAATCGGCCATTGTCTAATAGACGCGGCCCTTTTTCGGTCAATTGAAGGGTACAGACCTCGTTGTAGGCGTCGTGTTCTAAGAACAAATGGTAGCCCTTTTCGGCGGCCTCGGTAAATATTCTTCTGCGCTCGTCCAGAGTAATCAATGGACGGGTATCGTATCCCATAACATAGGGAAGTGGGACGTGTCCGGTCGACGGCAATAGGTCAGCCATAAACACGATGGTCTTGCCTTTATATTCTAGGATAGGACACATTTGAGCATCGGTATGCCCGTTGACCACGAAAGCATCAAAGCCTAAGCCGGTATTTATTCTATGGGCGTTTTCTGCGGCCTCAATGAATTTAAGTTGGCCACTTTCCTCGAGCGGTAGGATATTTTCTTTTAAAAAGCTGGCCTTTTCGCGTGCATTTGGTTCGGTTGCCCATTTCCAGTGGCGCTGGTTGGTCCAATACGCGGCGTTTTGAAACGCGGGCTCGTAGCCCGTACGGCCCCTGTTCCATTGCACCGCACCGCCCACGTGGTCAAAGTGTAGGTGGGTTAAGAATACGTCGGTAATATCATTTCGATTGAATCCATGGCTAGCTAATGAAGCATCAAGGCTGTGGTCTCCGTGCAAATAATAATGGCTGAAGAACTTCTCGCTCTGCTTGTCGCCGATACCTGTGTCAATTAATATGAGTCGGTTGCTGTCTTCGATAAGGAGCGAGCGCATTGCCCAGGTACAAAGGTTTTTCTCATCAGCGGGGTTGGTTCTTTCCCACAACCCCTTAGGAACGACGCCAAACATTGCGCCGCCGTCAAGCTTGAAATTTCCAGTGTGTATTGGGTAGATGGTCATCTTGGACAGGATTTTTCCCGAAGGTACAAAAGGGGTGGTGTAAATGGCCACCCTATTTGTCCTAAACATTATAACTGATTGTGCGTTAATAAATTGTCTTAAAACCGCCGTGCCGTAAGACAAACAACATTAGCCTAACAGGTGACTTTTCACACGCTTCACGTGAATGAAAACCACGATGTTAGCGCCACTAACAAAACCGTATTCTCATGATGAGCGCTAAAAATTTAGCAAAGCAAATTCAGCAATTTGAAGCTCCGGCCCCTATATCCTGGAAGCACTATTTAATAGATGGTGAAATGCATACTTGGAACGGCGATATGGAACAAGTGTACAGTCCTATGGGGCCCATAAAAGATGATGGCACTACCCAGAAACAATACTTAGGAGAGGCTCCTACGCTTGACGAAGCGGCGGGCTTGAAAGCGTTGGATGCAGCGAAAAAAGCATACAACAACGGCCGTGGATACTGGCCAACGGCTAGCGCATCAGAGCGCATCGGCTCCATGGAGAAGTTCTTGGAGATTATGAAGACCAAGCGCGAGGAGGTTAGCACGCTATTGATGTGGGAGATTGCTAAAAACAAGAGCTCAGCGTACAAAGAGTTCGACCGCACGGTGGACTACATTGAAGACACTATAGAAGAGTTTAAAGAGCTCAACCGTCGAGGCTCAAAGGTTGCTCGCAAGGGTGCTATTATTTCTCAGGTAAGACGCGGACCACTGGGCGTAGTGCTCTGTTTGGGCCCCTACAATTATCCCTTGAACGAGACCTTCTGTTTGCTCATTCCGTCAGTTTTAATGGGAAATACAGTGGTGTTTAAGCCAGCAAAATATGGCGTTTTGTTGTTGACCCCACTACTCGAGGCGTTCAAAGAAGCGTTCCCTCCAGGCGTAGTAAACATCTTATTTGGTCGCGGTCGTACGTTGGCGGGGCCGATTATGAAGACTGGCGACGTTGATGTGCTTGCCCTCATAGGAAACTCAAAAAGTTCAAACGCGTTGGTTGCTCAACATCCGAAGCCAAACAGGTTGCGCCAGGTGCTCGGCCTTGAGGCGAAGAATCCGGGCATCGTCTTCGATGATGCGAATATTGACCTTGCGGTCAAGCAGTGTGTTAACGGCGCCTTGTCATACAACGGGCAACGTTGTACCGCGTTGAAGCTGATTTTTGTGCACAAGAGCATTAGCGGCGAGTTCATGAAGAAGTTTAGTAAGGCTGTTGACGGGTTAAAATTGGACCATCCAGAAACAGACGCCATGTTGACGCCACTACCAGAACGCAACAAGGTTGAGCAAATGCAGGCGTATGTGGATGACGCTGTTGCTAAAGGCGCAAAGGTGATGAACGTAAATGCCGGAGCCGTAAGCGACACCACATTCTTCCCAACAGTGTTGTTCCCGGTAAACAGTTCTATGGACATTTTCCACGAGGAGCAGTTTGGACCGGTTGTTCCGATTGTAGAATATGAAGATCTTGAAGAGGTAATGGATTCGATTTCACAATCGGATTACGGCCAGCAGTGCAGCCTTTTCAGCGAGAACGAAGCGACCATTGCTTATGCCGTGGACAACATGGTAAACCAAGTGTGTCGTGTGAATATTAACGCAGCGTGTCAACGTGGACCTGACTATCTACCGTTCACTGGCCGCAAGGATAGTGCGGTGGCCACTTTAAGTGTTCACGACGCTTTACGTAGTTTCTCTATTCGCACAGTGGTTGCGTCAGGAGACGATCAAAAGAAACTAGTAGGAAGTGTCATTTCTAGCGGCGAAAGCAAATGGATGACGACGGATTATTTGTTGTAAGCGATGATCTAAATCGTGTAAAAACCCTCGAATACAGGCTCCGGGGGTTTTTTTATTTCTATCAGGTTGTGATTTGGAATTTAGGTGGATTGCCTTCGCTGCGCTCAGGCGGACCGCTGGGTCACCTAAGGTCAGTAAGAACGCCCCGGTCCTTTGCTGCCGCAAACCCCTTGGTTTTTTTACTTGTCCCAATACTCGAGCAAGCTCGGCATTGTTCCAATTAAAAAGCCCCAGCTCGCATCGCGAGCCGGGGCTTTTCTTCTTCTGAGGTTCCGAGCGGACTCGAACCGCTGTAGCTGGTTTTGCAGACCAGTGCCTAGCCACTCGGCCACGGAACCTTAGAGAGGCCAAAAATAGCAGAAAATATTTAACGGCCTCGAGTTTATTTTGTCTCTATCGTTCTGCTGTAAAAGTCAGCGCGACACGCTCTACATCTCCATTGATGGGAGGGTTGAGCTTAGCGACGTTCACCCATGCTTTTTGAACCTCGGGGTGTTCGTTCATGATGCGATCAACCATGCGCTGGCACACCACCTCGAGGAGCTTCGTACGAACGGCCATTTCTTCTTTTGCGATGGCATTTAGCGCAACGTAATCGACAGTATCCACGAGCTCGTCAGAAGCCACTGAGGCGCTGAGGTCGGCCCATACGCTGATGTTTACTTCGTAGTGGGAGCCTATGACAGCTTCCTCTTGCATACAACCATGGTTTGTGTAAATGCGGATTCCGTGAACGTCAATTTGGTGCAATGCGGTCATTATCCTAAAACTTCTACCGCTTTAGTAATGCGAGAAAGGACTTCTTGTTTACCGAGGACCTCACAAATCGTGAACATTGATGGACCCATGCCTTTGCCGGTTACAGCAAGGCGGAAGGATGGACCTACTTGTCCAAAGCCCAATTCTTTTTCTGCCAAATAGTCTTTGAACGCAGTTTCAATATTGGCTTCAGTGAAATCGGTCAGTGCGTCAAAGCGGGCAGAAAGGTCCTGCATCATGCCAGCACTATCGTCTTTCCACTTTTTGTTGCGAGTTTTCTCGTCGTACTCGGTTGGAGTTTCGAATAGGAATCGGCCCTCGGCAAGCAGATCTTGTGGAAAGGTTGCGCGCTCACTCATCATCGTTGCAATCTTGCCTAGGTGCGCTTCGTTGTATGAAAGGCCTTCTTTATCTAGCTCCTTTTTAAGCTCAGCGGCCAATTCGTCTTCGCTCAATGCACGTAGGTACAGTTGGTTGAACCACTTGCCCTTTTCGAAGTCAAATTTTGCGCCAGATTTAGAAACCTTGCTCAGGTCAAAGGCGTCAACCAAACCTTGAAGGTCAAAGACTTCTTGCTCGGTTCCCGGGTTCCACCCTAGCAAGGCGAGCATGTTGATGAAAGAGCCTGGGAAGAAGCCAAATTCGCGGTAACCACTAGCTGTTTCGCCTGTATCAGGGTTATTCCAATGGATAGGGAATACAGGAAAGCCAAGGCGATCGCCGTCGCGCTTGCTCAATTTTCCTGGCCCGTCTGGTTTCAACAAAAGCGGAAGGTGAGCGAACATTGGGCGCTCCCAACCGAAAGCTTCATAAAGCATAACGTGGAGCGGTGCAGAAGGCAACCACTCTTCACCGCGGATCACGTGAGTGATGCCCATCAAATGATCGTCAACGATATTGGCCAAATGGTAGGTCGGCATACCGTCAGCTTTGAAAAGGACCTTGTCGTCCATGTTGTTGGTGTTCACGCTCACCCAACCGCGGATAGTGTCCTCGAAACGAACTTCGTGGTCGCGCGGCAGTTTTATGCGTACAACGTATGGCTCTCCAGCTTCGATTTTAGCTTCAACCTCTTCTTTTGGAAGGGTTAAAGAGTTCTTCATGTTGCCACGTGTGATGTAGTTGTATTGCCAGTTTGCAGCACCTGCATCCTTGGCCATTTGACGCATAGTGTCCAGCTCTTCCGAGGTGTCGAAGGCGATGTATGCCTTGTCATATGCGAGCAGCTGGTCTACATATTCGCGATACATTGGTTTGCGTTCACTCTGGCGGTACGGGCCGTTTCCTCTGTCTTCGCCGCCAATTCCTTCGTCAGGGCTAATGCCACACCAGGCCAAAGCCTCAATGATATATTGCTCGGCACCCGGCACAAACCTTGTTTGATCCGTGTCTTCAACACGCAACAAAAAATCGCCGCCGTGCTTCTTGGCGAACAGGTAGTTGTATAATGCAGTGCGCACCCCACCAATATGAAGGGGTCCAGTAGGAGACGGTGCGAAACGAACGCGTACGTTTGAACTCATTATTCTGTCATTTGAATTGGTGCAAATGTACAATCGCTTAAACCATTAGGAAACACTAACTTTGTTTAATAAACACATCCTAAATATGTACCCAGAAGATATGATTGCGCCAATGCGCGCAGAGCTTGCAAATAGTGGATATGCTGAAACAAAAACACCCGAAGAAGTAACCGCTGCGATTACCGCAGAAGGAACCACTTTGGTCGTTGTAAACTCTGTATGTGGCTGTGCTGCCGGTTCAGCACGTCCTGCAGCAATGGCCGCGGCTAAATCTGAAGTCAAGCCAGACCGTATGATTACGGTATTTGCCGGTAATGACAAAGCGGCAGTAGACGAGGCGAGAAAGCACATGCTTCCGTTTCCGCCATCTTCTCCAGCAATGGCGTTGTTCAAAGACGGTGAACTTGTTCATATGATTGAGCGTCACCACATTGAAGGCCGCACAGCACAGATGATCGCTGGGAATTTGCTCGGCGCATTTGAAGAATACTGCAAGTAACTTCAACCACCTATCATGGAAAAAAGTAAAAACATTGAGACCCTTGCCATTCATGGCGGGCAGCACCCCGACCCAACCACCGGGGCAGTAATGCCGCCCATCTACCAGACCTCAACCTACGTTCAGGAATATCCTGGTAAGCACAAGGGCTTTGAATACAGCCGCAGCCAAAACCCTACACGTTTTGCCTTAGAGAGAGCTATTGCTTCACTTGAAGGTGGTGAATACGGTGCGGCATTTGGATCCGGACTAGCGGCCATTGATTGTCTATTGAAATTCTTGAAGCCGGGCGACGAAATCGTAGCCTGTAATGACCTCTACGGCGGCACATACCGCCTGTTTACCAAGGTTTTTTCTGATTACGGCTTAAAGTTCACTTTTGTAGACATGTCCGAAGAAAGTTGGGCAGAGGCTTTAGGCGCCAACACCAAAATGGTTTGGATGGAAACCCCAACCAATCCAATGCTGAATGTGTTGGACATTGAGGCCGTTTCGAAGAAAGCGAAGGCGGCCGGAGCAATGATGGTGGTGGACAATACGTTTGCCACGCCGTATTTGCAGCGACCTTTAGATTTGGGCGCAGATGTGGTCATGCACAGCGGAACAAAGTACCTCGGCGGCCACAGTGATGTGGTATTAGGCCTGTTGGCTACAGCGGACAAGGACATTGCCGAAAAGATGTATTTCATCCAGAACGCATCAGGCGCCATTCTTGGGCCGATGGACAGTTTTATAGCCCTGCGGGGCATTAAAACGCTGCACGTTCGCATGGACAGACATTGTGAAAATGGAGCGGCTGTAGCACATTTTTTGGACGCACACCCGGCAGTAGGTCAAGTTTTTTGGCCAGGACTTGAGGGACACAACGGTCACGAGGTGGCCAAGCGTCAAATGAAGAAGTTCGGCGGCATGGTGAGCTTTACCGTGAAGGACGAAGGCTTTGAAAAAACAGCAGAGGTTGTAAGTGCATTGAAAGTATTTACCTTGGCAGAAAGCTTGGGCGGTGTAGAGTCTTTGGCGGGTCACCCGGCGTCGATGACACACGCTTCCATACCAAAAGAAGAAAGAGAAAAAGTGGGAGTAACGGATAATTTAATCCGACTCTCTGTGGGCATAGAGCACGTGGACGACCTGTTGGCCGACCTCGAGCAAGCCCTCGACAAATAAGTAGTTATGAATAATAAGTTTGCGGTAATCGGCTTGGGTGTATTTGGCTCGGCCATTGCTAGAAAATTATCCGAGCGTGGCGCCGATGTAATGGCGATAGACGAAAGTGAAGAGCGCGTTCAAATGATTGCCCAAGACGTGGCCTTTGCGGTACAGCTTGATGCAACAAATTCGGCAGCACTTGAGTCTCAGAACCTGAAAGAAGTAGATGCCGCCGTAGTGAGTATAGGCTCTAGTTTCCAAGAAATGCTGCTGTGTGTTTTCCAGCTTAAAGAGATTGGTGTAAAGAAAATTATCGCCCGTGCTCAGGGGCCGGTTCAACGTAAAATCTTGGACAAAATGGGCGTTGACGAAATCTTAAGCCCAGAGCTTGAGGTGGCGAATAACGTCGCGGAGCAGCTGACCAATCCAGGCGTTAAAATGTGTGTTGAACTGCCGGACAACTACGAGATTATTGAAGTTGAGGCACCGTCTAAAATCATTGGACGCACGTTAGAAGACATTGGTCTTCGTAAAAAGTACAACCTCAACATGGTAACTGTTTTGAAAAAGACCACCAGCGGAGAGGGCGACGAGGAAAAGACAGAACACCATATTTACGGTGTACCTGAGCCGGACAGCATCATTGCGGAAGGCGACACGCTTGTACTTTTTGGCTTGAACAACGACGTCAACAGGTTTATTGAGATTAACGCATAGTGTCTGCACTCAGGCATATCATTATTACCGGCGTTAGTTCCGGCATCGGCTTAGCAATTGCTCGCGAAGCGTTGGCAAAGGGCTTTGTCGTTCAAGGGGTAGGCCGTAATTCGCCAAACGAGTTAAAGGGTCAACAAAATTGGACCTTCACCCCATGTGATTTAACAGATTTGGCTGCAGTAGACCGCCTCGAATTTCAGGCAGGAGAACATACCGTTCTTGTCAACAATGCCGGAACACTAGGACCGGTTGTACAGAGCGAGAATGCCACCGCTGAAGAAATCAACGCTTGTATGCTATTGAACGTAACCGCTCCAATGCGCCTTACCGCGCGTTTCCTCAAGGAGGTCGAGGGAGAGAGGCAAGTGTATTTTACAGGCTCAGGCGCTGCCCAATATTCCATTGCAGGTTGGTCGGCATATTGCGCTTCCAAGGCAGCCATTCACATGTATGCTGAGGTCGCGGCACAAGAGTATCCTGATGTGGCCATCCATGCCTTTAAGCCGGGGAAAGTGGACACCCCTATGCAGGCACAGATTCGAACAACTGCAACAAAAGACTTTCCTTCTGTCGCACATTTTATTGAAGAATATGAATCGGGCAATCTAGTCGATCCGAACACCGTAGCAGAACGCTTGTTGTATGTGATTGAAGCCCAGGAGAAGCCAAGTATTGTTTTCCCTATTTCACAAATAAACCCTTTATTATGAAGAAATTGGCCCTAATGTTAAGCGCTCTGTTTTTAGCAGTAGCATGTACCAACGAACCAACACCATCAACACAATTTATTCGCCAAGATATTTTAGGTGAATGGACGTTAAGTCAAGTAGCATACAGCGGTGAAATGCCCAACCCGCTCAACCCTTCTGCCTTGGTGCAGTTTTCAGGAATGGGCACACAGCTTATTGGCTCAGTGAATATTTATGAAATGCCAGATACCGGCAATATCGACATTGCCTTTGTGGCCGATTTGAGTTCCATCCAAGTTCCGGTTTCCTTGAAAAGTTCTGGTTCATGGACGCTCACCAACAACGACAGCACCTTAGTTTTGGATAACGACAGCGTGAGCTTCAACTTTGTGATGGTTAGCGGACTGCCGACCCAACAAGTTTGGACAACGTCGTTCATGCAGGTTCCAGCGGATAGTAGCTACTGGGCAGATATTGATTTAGAATTGACCTTGATTAAATAAGAAAGGCTACCAGCAATGGCGAGAGTATTAACAGGCATCCAGAGTTCTGGAAGACAACATTTAGGAAACATCTTGGGCGCCATCCGTCCGGCGATTGAAATGAGCAAAGACCCAAAGAACGAGGCCTTTTTGTTCATTGCCGACCTGCACAGCTTGACCACTGTGAAGGACGCTGATGTTCGTAAGGAAAACTTGTTGGCCACTGCGGCCGCTTGGTTGGCCTGTGGGCTGGATCCTGAAAAAGTAGTCTTCTACGCACAGAGTCATTTGCCGGAATGTACAGAGCTGACTTGGTACTTGAACTGTTTTACGCCCTATCCGATGCTGGCCAATGCACACAGCTTTAAGGACAAGAGCGACAATCTTAGCGACGTGAACGCGGGCTTGTTTGACTACCCTGTGCTTATGGCTTCGGACATCTTGTTGTACGACGCACATGTCGTTCCTGTGGGGAAGGACCAAAAACAGCACCTAGAGATCACGCGCGATTTGGCTTCGAGTTTCAACCATAAATACGGCGAGACCTTTGTGTTGCCGGAAGCGAAGATTTCAGAATCTGTGATGACCATCCCAGGTACCGACGGTCGCAAGATGAGCAAGAGCTATGGAAATGTTGTAGACGTCTTCTTGCCTAAGAAGCAGTTGAAGAAGCAAATCATGGGCATTCAGACCGATTCTACACCGCTTGAAGACCCTAAAGATCCAAAGACGTGTAATGTTTTTGCGCTTTTCAAGCTCTTGGGAACAGAAGAGCAGATCGCAGAATTAGCGGCTAAATACCGCGGCGGGAACTATGGCTACGGACATGCAAAAACAGCACTGTTAGAGCTCATCCTGGAAGAATTTGGCGAGGCCCGTGAGAAGTTTGACCACTACATGGCCAATCCGGATGAGGTCATGGCCGCTTTGCAGGTGGGTGCAGAGAAAGCACGGCCAGTAGCGCAAGCCACCTTATCGAGAGTACGCGAAAAGCTAGGCTTTTAATTCCAGTTAAACTGAATTTGTTGTTTCTGACCTGCAGCTTCAACCTGAAGAATGTAGTTGCCTGCAGCCGCCTTCAAATTGCCTAGGTTAAGTAGATTTTTGCCTACTTCCACTTTTTGAGAACCTTTAGCAATCACTTTTCCTTGGGGGCTAATAACCCTGTAGTTGGCGGTGCCGTTTTCTGCTGCCTTAAATTGTGCCATGAGGCGCTCCTTTGAAGGGTTTGGTGCAACCAAGAGTCCTAGAGTAGATTCTGGCAATTCTTCATTTAAGCGTAATCCACTGTTGCGCACTAATCCAACCCTGTAAATGGCGGAGCTTGCCGAACTTTGATTGGTCATGCCGCCAAAAAACACATTGGCCGCTGGCGACGAGATGCCGCCGTAAATGTATCCTGTCCACGTGGTGTCTGTACCAATAGAGTCGGCCTGCAGTATGTGGTGGTTTTGCACTAATTCCTTGTCTAAAAAGAACTCTGCACCGGCACCCAAAAGCCCAGGCATAGTAGTACTAGACTTCGTTTCAGAATAGGCTCCGGCACGTTTTTCAACGACACCTATAGTGTTTACGAACGGAACATTGTTGTCCTGCATCATGGTCCCGTTTGAATAATAATACTGTGCAATTCCTCCAAAGAATACCGTATACATAGCACTCTGATCTTGACCGTAGAGCGATAAAGACGGACAATGGTAGTGGTTGAGGTACTGGCTAAAGTTCGGTACGGAGTTGAGGCTAGTGTCGTGAATTTCTACAGCGTTTAGGTAGGGAAGATCGGCGGTTTTTTGGAAGACTCCAGACCAAATGTTGAAGTAGAAGTCCGAACCGTCCGTCATGTAAGTTACATTGTAGTCCCGACGGTGCAACTCGTCAGTATCTTCGACAGGGTCCAATTTTGAAACGGTCAAATTAGGGAACGCTCCGCTGACGGTAAAAGGTAAAATTTCCTCCGTGTAGCTTTGGGTATAGGTGTTGTGTCCCATAGGGTTGTATTGACCGTCGAATCGATGGCCGCCAACCAACCAAAACGTACCGTTTAGGCGCATAAGTTTCCCTCCGGTTACCGCAAAGTCTTCATCTGTAAACACGGCAAAATCTGTGGTGTCCAGTGTGCCGTTGGATTTGATCGAAGCAATGGCAGAAGGCACATCTACAACAGTCAACATGGGGTGGGTAATATGAACGGACTCAGCGGACAAGCCGTAGCCCCCGACAATATATAGGTAGTCGCCAACCTGCGTAAAATTTGCGTTTGTTCCACTCAATTGAGCCACTAATGTGTCATTGTTGAGTCCGCTTAACGGCGCCCAATGAACAGTGGACGAATCTGGATTTATAACAACAGCATTCAAATGGTGCCCTGCCGCATCAAATGCCTGCCAAGGTTGACGCTGGTGCAGCCCATCCGTTCTACCGCCAAGGATCAGCCAATCTCCGTTATGTTCGGCCTTGCTGTAGGATTGAAGCCCAGGTGCTCCGGGAATATTTACCGCGTCTAAAACGATGTCAAAAGGAAAGGTGCTTTGAGCATTCACGAAGGTTGACAAGAAGACGAATACGAGTGTAATATTTTTCATCGTGAGTTTAGGTGGACAGTTAACGTATTCAAAACTATCAAGCGACCTCGGATAACTATGTGACATATATTACATTAGCGCCGTGAAAACACTCGGAAGCTATATTCACCACCTCTGGTATTACGTTTGTGCGCTGGTATCCATCCTATTGTTGTTACCGCTGCTTTTGGCCTTTGCACGTCCCGGAGCGAAATACGAGGCCTTCTTTCGTGTGGGTAAATTATGGTCCCGAATCTACTTGCTCTTAATGGGCATTATTCCGCGCCCAAATAAGTATGATTTAAAGCACAAGGGGCCGTATGTATTGGCAGCGAATCACGCATCAGATTTGGATATTCCAATGACCTTTTTGGCAGCGCCGTCTCCAGCGGTATTTATGGGTAAGGCGGAGCTCTTGAAGCTGCCTTTATTTGGTTATTTCTTCAAGCAAACCTCTATTCCCGTGGATCGTAGTTCATTCGCTGGTCGCAAGCAGGCGATGCGCGATGCAGACCAGCGCATTAAGGACGGGTACAGCGTCGTGATTTATCCTGAGGGCGGAATTCCGCCGCAAAAGCATTTGGTTGGGCCCTTCAAAGCCGGAGCGTTTAAGCTGGCTGTAGACAACAACGTGCCCGTAGTCTTGATGAGCATTTATCAAAACAAGTTTCGCTTAGGCGACTGGGGTGAGAAGTCATCGTTGGGCTTTGTGGACTCCAAGGTTTTGGGAGAGTTTTGGCCCGATTTAGAATCGGACAATCCAGTACAAGAACTAAGTGATCGTTGTTACCTCGCGCTGGCTAAAGATTTGAAAAATTGGGGCCACGAGGGGAAAGTTGCCTTACCTTTGGACTAAAGAAAGAAGCATGAGCATCAGTCTAGAACAAATCAAACATTTGGCACATTTGAGCCGCCTCGAATTCAGCGAAGAAAAGCTAAAGGAGATGCAGGGCGACATGGGCAAGATTCTTGAGTTTGTTGCACAGATCGACGCCTTAGACCTTGAAGGCGTAGAGCCTTTGACACAGATGAGCGAGAGCACGGATGTGATGCGTGAGGATGAAGCAAAAGGCATGCTGCCAAAGGAAGAGGCGCTGAAAAACGCTCCAGATGCAAATTCTGATTACTTCCGCGTTCCAAAATTCGGAAAGAAGGTTTAGAACCTTTTTCTTTAAGGGCTTGTTTGAAAACAAAAGCCTCTACAATGAACATATCAGTAATTCAAGGAAGCCCGCGTTCCGGGTCCAATTCTGCTAAGATTGCACAATTCCTATGCGACGCACTCAATGCCAAAGACGGCGTGAATGCTACGGTAATCTCCTTGCGTGAATTAGATTTCCCAAATTTTGATACCGGTCGCGAGATCCCTCAGATCGAAATGCTCCGCGTTGCGTTAAATGACGCTGATGGATTGCTCTTTGTCTTCCCAGAATACAATGGTGGAATGCCCGGCGCCATGAAGAACGCCCTAGATTACTTCCGTCCAGAATATGACCTAAAGCCAATGGCAGCCGTAACAGTGAGTTCAGGCCCCTTTGGTGGGTTAAACGCATGGCACGCCTTCCATTCTTGGGCGCTGTACGTGGGCGGTATTTTACTGCCGAACAACCTAAAAGTGAGTGGCGCCGGAAACCTCTTTGACGAGAGCGGCAACTCTTCTGAAGAGCACTTCAATCTGAATTACCCAAAATTCTTGGACCAATTCCAGTGGCTCGTCGCAAATATTAAAGGCTAAATGTCTTTTGCGGGAGCGCTTCATAGATGCCGCAGCTGGTTTTCTGACCAAGGTTGGAAGCCCTTCCCGTTTCAATTGCAAGCATGGAGCACTTACCTCGACGGCGGGTGTGGCCTAGTCAATGCCCCAACAGGTAGCGGTAAAACCTATTCGTTGCTGTTGCCGGCCATCGCCGAGGGCGTAGAGCGCATGAAGACGGATCCTAAATCGTGCGATGGCGTTCAACTTATTTGGATCACGCCAATCCGTGCACTAGCGAAGGAGATTCATCAGAGCGCAGAGCGTGCGGTTCAGGCCTTAGGCGCAGAATGGGAGGTGGGTGTACGAACTGGAGACAGTACGCAGAAAGTCAAGCAGGCGCAAAAGAAGAAGCTCCCCCAGATATTAATCACTACGCCTGAAAGTATCCATGTAATGCTCAGCAACAAGGGCTATGCGAAGCTCTTTAAGAATCTGCGCGCTGTCGTTATTGATGAATGGCACGAGCTGATGGGCAGCAAAAGAGCGGTGCAGTGTGAATTGTTCCTCTCAAAATTTAGAGCGCTTCAGCCAGAATTGCGCACGTGGGGCATTAGTGCCACCATCAGCAATATGGAGGAGAGCATGGAGATCCTTATGGGCGCCGAACCGAGCGCGGAGCCGCAGATCATTAAAGCCAATATTGAAAAGTCATTGGTCATTGAGTCTGTGTTGCCCGAGGAGGTGGAGACCTTGCCGTGGGCTGGGCACTTGGGTATACGATTGCTAGATCAGGTGGTGCCGCTCATCCACGAGAATCAAAGTACGTTGATATTCACCAACACTCGTGCGCAGGCTGAGATTTGGTTCCAGCAGATTTTGGCTGCGGATCCATCGTTGGCGGGTATATTGGCGATGCACCACAGTGCTATTTCGAAAGAGGTGCGCGCTTGGGTGGAAGAGGCCTTGTACGACGGCCGGCTGAAGGCAGTCGTCTGTACCTCTTCTTTGGACTTAGGGGTCGATTTTAGGCCGGTAGACTGCGTTGTGCAAATAGGATCGCCCAAGGGGGTCAGTAGGTTCGTGCAACGTGCGGGTCGATCGGGCCACCGGCCGGGGGCGACTTCAAAGATTCACTTTGTGCCCACGCACAGTTTGGAGCTATTGGAATGCGCGGCACTCAGGAAGGCGGTCGACGAGAAGGCCAACGAGGACAGAATGCCCTATTTAAGGAGCTTGGACGTGTTGATCCAATACATGGTCACCCTTGCGGTGAGCGACGGCTTTAGAAGCGGAGAATTGCTAGCTGAGGTTCGTGGAACGACCAGCTTTGCTTCGGTGAGTGATGAGGAATGGAATTGGTGCTTGGACTTTATTGTTCGCGGCGGGGAGAGCCTCGAGAGTTACGACGACTTTCACAAGGTCGTTGTCGAGGAAGGGCTGTACAAAGTCATTTCGCGAAAGGTCAGCATGCGCCACAAGTTCAACATCGGCACCATTGTAAGCTCTACGATGGTCAAGGTGAAGCTTCAGAAAGGCAAATTCCTAGGCCAAGTTGAAGAATATTTTATCTCTAAACTCATTCCTGGCGACGCCTTTTGGTTTGCCGGAAGGTGCTTGGAGCTCGTTCGGTTCAAAGGGGTGGAGGCCACTGTCAGGCTCTCCAAGCAGAAGAAAGGACAAGTCCCTTCGTACATGGGCGGACGAATGCCGCTCAGTGCTGAGCTGGGCTATTTTTTGAGGGAAAAACTGGAGGAATCGGCCACGCGAGATTCCTTTGAAGACCCAGAGCTTGCCCTTGTGCAACCTATCATTTCCTTGCAGAAGGAGCGGTCTGCTGTGCCTACTAGGAACCAATTCCTCATCGAGTACCTCGAGGACAAAGAGGGCCACCACCTGTTTGTATATCCCTTCGAAGGGAGACTGGTGCACGAAGGGTTGGCCTCCTTGCTTTCCTACCGCCTCGGTCATTTCGGGAAGCAGACCTTTAGCATTGCCATGAACGATTACGGCTTCGAGCTCTTTAGCGATCAGCCCATACCCATAGAAGACGGTCTGGACAGCGATATATTCTCTCTAGAACACCTTCGAGAGGATTTGGTGAGCGGTCTCAATGAAAGCGAGATGATGCAACGCCGATTCCGAGACATCGCCCAGATTTCGGGCCTCGTATTCACGGGATATCCAGGCAAAAACATCACCACCAAACAGCTCATCAATAGCACCAAGCTGATGTATGAGGTCTTCCGAGACTATGACCCGGACAACCTCCTGCTTCGCCAAGCGTATGAGGAGGTGCACGAGTTCCAGTTGGAGGAGGCGCGCATGCGTGCCGCCCTCGAGCGCATTGCCAACCAGGAGACCGTATTCAATCACATCGACAAGCCTACCCCCTTAGCATTCCCAATTCTCGTGGACCGATTGCGCGAGACCATGGGCAACGAGAGCCTTGCTGAGCGCATCAAGCGCATGCAGCTCGATTTTGGGTAAAGAGGCCCAAAAAATTTTGGGCATAAAAAACCCCCGCGCCACAAGCGCGGGGGTAGTCATTAATTTTTTTAACCCCTACTGAAAGCTTTGCGCAATGGCAGCATAGCGCTGGTAGAAGCTTTGCTGATTCTCCTGATCGTGCATCTGTATGTTGCGCAATAGCATACCATAAAACTGGAGATCAGTGTTCCACTCGTTTCTCATGCGCTTACGGTCTTCGCGATTTAATCCTTCGTAGTAGGTCAATTCGCTATCGAGGAAGTCTGCAAAGTCATTGGTCAACTGACGTGCTTTGTCCGTTGCTCCGGCGCGGTAGTACGAATCAATAATTCCGAAGAGGAAGTAGTTGTAACCGAACTTCTCGGCCGGCATTTTTTCCATCGCGAAGTCGAGCACTTCGACTGCTTTAGCATTCTGACCTTCCTTCGTTAATTCGTTCGCTAGGCGGCCGAAAATCGTACGGAGGTTGTAGCTCAAACGACGGTTCGTTTCGTCTAGATATACGTCAGGAAGCTCCATGTTTCCGTAGGCAAACTTGTTCATCAAGTTATCGTACATGATATCTGTATCCACTTTACCGTAGTCGATGCCCTGCGTGTTGCTTGGTGTATAAACAGGTACAAAGCGGTAGGCCATACCCTCTAGGCGGAAGTAGTTGTTCAGCCAAAAGTAAGCCTTAGGGCTGTTTCCAACGGTAATTGAGAAGTAGATAGGACGTTCCCAGTTGTTGTTTGCGATGAGATCAATCACCATCAAATCACGCTTGGTAATTACGTTTGATTTCCAATCCCAGTCGATGTAGTCCACAACGCTCGCGCTATCTTTCACATCAACTACACCGTTGGCAAATACAGCCTCCTTGTCGATGTTGATGCGCAACTTCTTCTGAGGGTACAATGGCAATTCTTTGTTGCCTGAAGTTTTGAACTTCACTTGAGCATCATCGCGTTTGGTGAACTGAACGAAGTCTTTCACGTCCCAACGCCCTTTCACGCCAAGGTCACGGTAGTAAAGAACATCGCGGGTTCCTTGAACGTATTGGTTCCAGTCAAAGCTGAATGGCACTGACTCTCCATCGTAAGCTGCGCGACGCTGCTGATCGATGTACCAATCGGTATTCAGAAGACTCAAATTGACAACGCGGACATCGGTTCTGTAGCCTTCCACTTCTTGGACGTACCACAATGGGAACGTATCATTATCACCATTGGTGAAGAGAATTGCATTTGGCTCACAGCTGTCGAGATATGCCTTAGCAATGTCGCGTGCCGTATATCTGTTGCTACGGTTGTGATCGTCCCAGTTTTCTGCTGCCATACGAACAGGCACGGCAAGCATGGTTATACCCACAACGAGGTAAGAAGCCACCATTGGGCTCATCTTAGTACGCAGGGTGTCCCACAAACCAAGGGCTCCAATACCAATCCAGATGGCGTAGGCATAGAAGGAACCAACGAAGGCGTAATCACGTTCGCGCGGCTCGTAAGGCTTGTGGTTGGTGTAAACTACAATGGCTAAACCTGTGAGCAGGAAGAAGAGCGTGACAGCCCAGGCATCCTTGTTGTTTTTCTTGTATTGGTAGTATAGACCAAAGATTCCTAGCAGGAACGGCAGCATGAAGTAGGTGTTGCGCGCTGGGTTGTTTTTCCAAGACTCTGGTAAGTTGTCTTGCCCACCTAATCGGATGCTATCGATAAACGGTATACCCGTAATCCAGTTTCCTTTGGTTAATTCTCCTCTGTGTTGTGCATCGTTTTGTCGACCCGAGAAGTTCCACATGAAGTAGCGGAAGTACATGGTACCCACTTGGTATTGGAAGAAGAACTTCAAGTGCTGTGCAAACGAGATCGGCGCATCTGGGTTTTTAATGCCCATAATGTTGATGTAGTTCTGCTTGTACTGTGGGTCGTCGTTCCAGATTCTCGGGAAGAAGCCCATGTATTTAGGGTCGTAATTTGGCTTGCTGGCCTTCTTGTCGTCGGTCATCAAGTATTTGGCGTCAATTTTAAGGTTGCCCCCGTTTTCCGCCACATATGCTTCAGCCTCACTACGAAGCTTGAACGCAGTCACCTGCTTAGGGCCTTTCATAACCGCGAATCCCTTTTGGTATACAGGCTTGCCATCATCAAACGGCTCCGTGCGGTCGTAAGGCGCGTTGAACGACTTACCATAAAGAATTGGCCAATCACCGTATTGCTCACGGTTGTAGTAGGCCAAGAGTGACATCGCGTCTTCTGGGTTGTTTTCGTCGATTGGCGTGTTCGCATTCGAACGGATGGCCAAGATGATGAACGTTGAATATCCCATTAGAATCAACATCACAGCTAAAACCGCTTGTTGAGCCAACGGCTTTTCTTTGCGAGCTGTCCAAAGCACACCGAAGACAACAGCACCCACCAAGATGAGCGTAGCAGCTACTGTACCTGAGTGGAACGGTAGACCGAAGTTGTTTACGAAAGTGATCTCTAAGGTGCTAAACAGTCGAAGTACGATAGGAATGATAAAGGCAAACACGAGACCCAAAACAGCGATACTTACACCGTTAGCGACGATGAAGCCGTTGCGCGTTGGGTTTGGATATTTTTTGAAGTAGTAAATCATTCCAATAGCAGGAATGGTCAAGAAAACAAGGATGTGAACACCTACTGAAAGCCCTACCAAATAAGCGATAAGCAGCAACCACTTGTTGGCATTAGGGTCGGTATCCACCGCTTGCTCCCATTTGAGCACTGCCCAGAAGGCTACTGCGGTAAAGAATGAGCTCATGGCATACACCTCGCCTTCTACTGCAGAGAACCAGAAGCTGTCTGAGAACGTGTAAGCCAACGCGCCTATAGCACCCGCACCGAGTACTGCGATGATGCCCGCATTGTCTAGGTTTTCTCTTCCGCCCAACAGCTTAGCTGAAAGTGCTGTGATGGTCCAAAAGAGGAACAAAATGCTGAACGAGCTCGAAAGTGCACTCAACGCATTTACCATCAAGGCTTGGTTCTCTGGCGAACCAGCGAATTGGCCAAAGAGGTTACCCATCAACTGGAAGAAAGGCGCACCTGGAGGGTGACCCACCTGAAGCTTGACGGATGTTGCAATGTATTCCCCACAATCCCAGAAGCTGGTTGTAGGCTCGATAGTCATGAAATAAGTAATCGTTGCGATGGCAAATACCGCCCACCCAGCGATTGTATTGAGCTTATTGTAATTCACGTATTCTGCTTGTTTAGCGGGATTATGGGCATCCCGTATTCAGTAATTGCCCCGAAAATAAGAAAAACACAGCCCCGTAGCCCTGAAATCATTGTTAAACCACAAAATTTTCCTTGGTTGTTTTTCGCATTTTGCCATTTGGACTATATTTGCCGTCCCTAAAAGGGGATGATTGCCCGATAGTGTAATGGCAACACACCGGTTTTTGGTACCGTTATTCTAGGTTCGAGTCCTAGTCGGGTAACTTAAGAAGAGTTGTAACGCGTTGATTTTCAACAAGTTGCA